>Ga0114969_10000935_pt1 | contig 24750 bp, 16 predicted proteins | sample M_130807_MF_Meta_FD_87316 | JGI IMG/M metagenome (GOLD analysis project Ga0114969, IMG submission 87316) | Freshwater microbial communities from Lake Montjoie, Canada to study carbon cycling - M_130807_MF_MetaG | ecosystem: Environmental > Aquatic > Freshwater > Lake | place: Lake Montjoie...
AACAAAGTGAAGAATACTAAAAATTTATTTTTTTATAATAATATATATAATGATAAATTTAAATAATAATTTTTACAAAATGAAATATAAAAAATATAAAAATAAATACATTACAATTAAAAATCAATACGGTGGAAAAATTACACACAATGACACAGCACTTAGGGTGGTTTGGGACACTATTGATAAAGATTATATAGAACTAGAAGAACTAGAAGAACTAGAAAAAATAAAAAATTTAACAACACTTACTTTTAGAGAAAATACAATTACAAATGTTGGTGCAGCTAAGATAAGTGAATTTATTACAAAACAAACAAAACTAAAAGAATTTATTTTTGATCATAATACGAATGAGGATACAGTTATAGAACAAATAGCAAACAGTCTTGAAAATATGAATACACTAGAAGAACTTACTTTTAAAGGAGGTAAATCTGTTACTAAATTTGTTACTAAAGATGTTATTGCACTTGGTAATAGTTTTGCAAAAATGGCCAAATTAAAATCATTAATCTTTACATATAATATTATTGATACAGATAGTGCAGATGCACTTGCTGAAGGTTTTAAACAAATGCATTATTTAATAAATCTTGATCTTGCCTTTACTAATTTTGAAAAAACAAATGGTATTGCACTTGCGGAAGGTTTTAAAAATATGCATAATTTAACATCTCTTAATCTTGTCTCTACTTATATTAACAATAACGATGCTATTGCACTTGCGGAAGGTTTTACAAAGATGCCTAATTTAACATATCTTAATCTTGCCATAAATAAATTTGGCAGTGCAGGGGCTATTGCACTTGCATCTGGTTTTGAACAACTGCGTAATTTAACATATCTTGATCTTGCCGGAAATGAATTTGGCAGTGAAGGGGCTATTGCACTTGCATCTGGTTTTGAACAACTGCGTAATTTAACATATCTTAATCTTGCCGCTAATTATTTTGGCAGTAAAGGGGCTATTGCACTTGCGAAAGGTTTTACAAAGATGCCTAATTTAACATATCTTAATCTTGCCGCTAATTATTTTGGCAGTAAAGAGGTTATTGTACTTGCAGAAGGTTTTAAAAATATGTCTAATTTAATAGATCTTGATCTTTCCTATAATAATATTGATAATGATGGTGCTATTGCACTTGCTGATAGTTTTCAATACATGCTGAAATTATTCAATCTTTATCTTATCAACAATAATATTGGTAATAAAGGTGCAATTACACTTGTAAAAAATTTTCCAATCAAGAAATATTGTTCTATTGATCTTTCATATAATTATATTACTGAGGAATATAAATACACACTTACATCCACAGTTAAACTTACATCCACAGTTAATGAGAAATATCGATTAATGCTTAATAATCAAAAAATACATATTTGTATACCGAATGTTAATGGAAGTCATACGAATATTGAGAAATGTAAAGAAAATAAACAGTAATAAAAATTTATTTTTTTATAATAATATATATAATGATAAATTTAAATAATAATTTTTACAAAATGAAATATAAAAAATATAAAAATAAATATATTACAATTAAAAACCAATACGGCGGAATAGTTGAACAAATTTTTCTAATTTTTAGTGTGGTTGATGAAACTATTGATAAAGATTATAAAACATTAGAAAAATTAGAAAAAATAGATACTATAAGAGGACTTATTTTTAATGACAATCAAATTGATAATGATGGTGCAACTAAGATAGCTGAATTTATTAAAAAACTAACAAAACTAAAAGAATTTCATTTTATTTTTAATAAAATTAAGGATAATGTTATACAAATAATAGCATCTAGTCTTAAAAATCTGAATACACTTACAATTTGGGGTAGTGATTTTGATAGTGATATTATTATTGCACTTGCTAATAGTTTTGAAAAAATGCATAATTTAACATCTCTTAATCTTTCATCTAATAAAATTGGCAGTAGCGATGCTATTAAGCTTGCTAATAGTTTTCACCACATATCAGATTTAACATATCTTAATCTTTCCAATAATAAAATTGGCAGTGATGGGGCTATTGTTCTTGCAATGAGTTTTATACACATGTCCAAATTACAAATACTTGATCTTTCCAATAATAAAATTGACAGTGATGATGCTATTGCACTGGCAACAAGTTTTAGTCACACTTGCGAATTACAAAAGTTGTATCTTCAAAACAATAAATTAGGCAATCAAGGTGCTATTGCACTTGCTAATAGTTTTCAACATATAACACAGTTAACACATCTTGAACTTACCTACAATAATATTGGTAATAAAGGTGCTATTGAGCTTGCTAATAATTTAGAATACATATCGCGGTTAACATACCTTGGACTTGATAAAAATAATATTGGTGATACAGGAGCAATTGCACTAGCAGAAAAGCTTAAAATCACAAGTTTTACCGATGCGTTTGATATAGCTATTCTATTAATGGTTAATCTTTCTAATAATATAATTGGGGAAGAATGTGTAACAAAACTTAAAGAATACAAATACAACAATATAGAAATAGAATTATCCAATCAAAATATACAAACCCAAATTTGTATACCTAATGTTAGGGGAGAATATGATACTATGGATTGTGAAGGTGAAGAATACTAAAAATTTATTTTTTTATAATAATATATATATATATAAATGATAAATTTAAATGATAATTTTTACAAAATGAAATATAAAAATCAATATGGTGGAATAATTACACAAATCGACTCAACGCTCGAAGTGTATGATGAAACTATTGGTGTAATGTATAAACTACCATCATATAAACTAAATATAATAGAACTTACTTTTGATAACAATACAATTGATAATCATGGTGCAACTAAGATAGCCCAATTTATTAAAAAATTAACAAATCTAGAAATATTTACTTTTAAATACAATAAGAATACTGATAAAGTTATACAAATAATAGCAGAAAGTCTTGTATTTCTAAATAAACTGAGAGAACTTACTTTTGATGGCAATTTAACACAATATACTCTTGCCAATAATGATTTTGGTAGTGGCGGTGCTATTGATCTTGCTCATAGTTTTAAAAATATGCCTCGTTTAACATATCTTAATATTAGCTATAATAATTTTGGCAGTAGAGATGCTATTGCACTTGCTGCTAGTTTTCAATTCATGCCTAAATTAAAACATCTTTATCTTCGCAATTATACTATTAATAATAATGGTGCTATCGCACTTGCTCGTAGTTTTAATAACATATTAAATTTAATATATCTTGATCTTTACGACAATAATATTGGTAATGAGGGTGCTATTGCACTTGCTGCAAGTTTTCAATATATAACGCTGTTAGAATACCTTTACCTTTCCTACAATAAGATTGGTAATGATGGTGCTATTGCACTTGCAGAGGGTTTTCAATATATAAAGCATGTCAAATTCATTCATCTTCTCAACAATAAAATTAGCGATGAAGGTGCAATTGAACTTGTAAACAGTTTTCCAAGCAAGAATGATAAATTAAATTATATTAATCTTTCAGATAATTATATTAGCGATGACTGTAAACACACACTTACACGCATAGTTGCAGATAAACATCAATCAAACCTTGACCTTGACTTTATTTCTCAAAAAAAGCAAGAAAACACATTTGTTTGTATACCTAATAGTAATGGAATGTATGATACTATCGAAGGATGTGAATTATCTGAAGTTGTTATTTCTAATCCGTAAAATATTGTAGCTGTATAATTTACATTTATTAAATAATATATTTTTACTTTTTTAGGCAAATATTATTTAAGATATATAAAAACTTTATTATAATAATATAATATGTCAAAAAGAACTAATATAAAAACAACATTATTAAATATTGATAGTGCTTATAGAACAACATTACCAAAAAATATATGTCAATCTAATTGTATATATTTACCAAATAATCCATTAACATTTACTAAAGGCTCTAATATTATTAATATATATTATCCAGATCATAAACTAAATACTGGTGATAATATTACAATTCAAAATGTTGAAGGAATTACAAAAATAATTAATAGTTCATTATATTTACTTACTGATTTTAAATATCTTATGATAGTAGTTGATTCAAATGATATTGATATTGATTATAAAAATTATACACCTGAATTATATTGTAATATAGATATAGTAGGCGAACAAACTGAAAATAATTTAATTGGTAATATAACATTTAATACTTTGATTGGTGTTAAAAAATTGTTATTAATTAATGATATTGCTAAATCACATTTTGCTACTATAGAATCTATTATTCAATCAATAGTAAATTCTACAGAACAATCTATTATTGAACAAAAATGTTTATTTATTGAATTACCTGTTGAATTTAATAGTATTAATAATGAATACATACAAATTAATCAAATTTTTAAAATATCTTATTTACATATTGGCGGTATTAAATTAGGATATTTAAATGCAAATTTTCCTATAAATAATTATAATTATCAAAGTAATTTTGAAGTATATGATATTATTGATTCTAATAATTTTTTAATTAAAGTTAATAATAAATCTTATGGTAATATTATATTTGGTGGAAATAAAATTATTGTTATGAAAATTTTAGATACTCTAATTGGTTATCCTGATGCCGATGAATATGTTATTAATCTTAAAAAATCTTTTACAAATATTACTAATATTGAATTGGTTAGCACTGAATTCCCATATGTTGATATTGTTATTAAAAAAAATGTAAATGATAAATTATATTGGAAAAATATTGAAGATGGTAATAATATTTATAGTATAACAATTGATGAAGGTTTTTATTCTTCAGATACATTTATTAAACAATTACAAATTAAAATGAATTTAGTCAAAAGAATAAATTATACAGTATTTAATAAATTATTTAATTATTTTGATATTATACTTGAAAATAATCTTCATAAAATAACTTTTAAACCTTATAATTTATCATATTTACCTAATTCATTATCAATTAGGGAAGAATATATTAATACAGAAAGTTATTTTATTTTAACAGTAAAACATCCTAATAATCTTGTTGATGTGAGTGATACTATTATTATTACAAATTCAGAAGATCTTACAATTAATAATAATGTCACTTCTAGTTATATTTTAATTAGTAATTCTTATATTAATAAAGAACATACAGTATATGCAATTAATTTAAAAAATTCATCTTATGATATTATTTTAGGTAAAAAAATTAATATTACAACTACAACTGCAACTACTTTTAAAACATCAGGCGAGAATATAATAATAAAAAGCAAAACAAAAGTAAGTTTTTTATTTAATTATCTTGATACATGTGGAGAAGTTTTAGGTTTTAGAGATGTTGGAACTAATAATTCTATATTAGATTTTAATTCAATAATTACTAATTATGATTCATACATGAATTCAATAAATGTAAATTCAGTTGGTAATATAATTACATATCAATCTAATTTTATGAATTTTGTAGGAAATTTTAATTATTTTTTAATGTATTTGAATGATATTGAATATATTTATTTGAATAATAATTTACCATCCGCATTTTCTAAAATACAATTATCAGGTAATCCAGGTGATATATTATTTGATACATATACTGCCACACCATCTAATATATATTATAAAGGATTTCCAATACAAACCTTAACAGATATACATGTTAAATTTTTATATCCTGATGGGTCACGCATATATTTCAGAAATATTAATCATAGCTTTACATTAAAAATAACAGAAGAACATGTGCAAAATGATAATACTTATCAAAATTCACAATTAATATCAGTATTAGATGAATTACAAAAAGCAAATTTATCTTAATATAAAAAGACAATTTTTTATATAAAATATTCATATGAATAAAATATATTTATCATTAACAACAAGACCTGAACGGTTAATTTCACAACATTTTAATAAAGTATATAATTCATTATTAAATCAAACACAATTATTTGATAAATTAATTATTAATTTATCAATAAAAGAATTTACATATGAAATTCCTGATTATTTACATACTGAAAATGTAATTTTAAATAAGACTGACATTTGTGGACCATGCACTAAATTATTTGGAAGTATAGATATAATTCCAGATAATACAGTTGTAATTATTTTAGATGATGATATTGTAATGAAAGATAATTTTATTAAATCATTGTATGATTCTTATTTAATAAATATAGATAAAGTATCAAGTCATTTTACCACAACAAGTTTTGATGGTAATTATCTTGAAGTCGCTGGTTTTGGAGGATATATATTTAATATTAATAATATTAGAAATATTAAACATTTTTATAATGAAATGCCATTATGCTGTAGGCATATTGATGATAATTGGATATCATGGTGTATTAATAAATTAGGCGTGTCTGTTATTAATACTATTGAAACAAATGCTTGGAATAATGTTTTAGATATTAAAAATACTAATCCTCATCCTGATTGGTTTGAATTGTGTAAGAATACTAATCGAAACGAGTTAATTAAGGAAATGTTTTCCATCTTAAAATAAATAACTTATAAAAAAAATTGAAATTATTACTGTATAAAAATGATTGTATTTAAAACATATTGAAAAGATCCACTCCCATGGACAATTTACAACCATTTTCAGGTGATCAAAATGAACGACCGCCTAAAAAGAGACGTTTATCTGAAGAAACATTAACAGGTGATCAGCCGCCTACAGGTGATCAGCCGCCTACAGATGATCAGCCGCCTACAGGTGATCAGCCGCCTACAGGTAATCAGCCGCCTACAAGTGATCAGCTGCCTACAGGTGATCAGCTGCCTACAAGCGATGGCTCATTAAGACCTGATTGTATTAATCTTATTAATAGACATACATCGTCAAGTGATATTACTGAGCTTAATTTCACGCACGAGAGATTAAGTGAAACAGATATTAAAGAACTTATATTATATATACAACAACAACGTCTTCCTGCACTTAAAATATTGTGTTTGGGTGAAGATAATATATCAGATTCATTAGCAGCTGGTTTATTAGATGCATTAACTGATGCAAAACTGAAAATAATAAAATTAGATATAAATAATAATAACTTTACAGATATAACTGGAACGGCACTCGCGAGATTCCTAAGATTTAATAAGGAGTTAGAGTATTTAGATATTGGTGGTTATTATCACATATTTGGTGAAGAGACCCTATGTGATATAATGACTGCAATAGGCGATATTGAAGGATTAAAAGTCTTAAAACTATATGGTTTAAGTTCAGATTATTTACATTTGGCATTAAACAATAAGCTACTACTTAAAGAATTAGATATTCAGTTAGCAGTATTAGCCGAGACACTTTGTGAACAATGCGCGGGACTCATAAATATGCCAAATCTTATTGAATTAAATATAGCCGATGTTAATCTAAGTAGTCCTGAAGCATTTATTTTTCTTCTAGATTATCTTCTGAGTAATACAAATCTAAGAAAACTTCATATTGGATGGGCAGACTTAGATACACGTCATATAAGGATGTTGGGGTGTGTATTAGAAAAACAACATAATCTTCAAGTACTAAATGTTAGTGGTTTTGATCTATCCGAAGCAACTAAGATGCAGTTAAATGAATTATTTGGAAGATTAAAATCTCTTGAGGAGTTGTCTCTTCAGATGTGCGACATATCTAATTTACGAGATCTGCTTGATGCAATTAAGCAATCTCCTATTAAGAGATTAAATATAACAGGAAATGATTTTTATGATATAATTCCACATCCAGAAGAAGCTTTTATTGAAAATTATTTAGAGAAGAAAATTGAGTTTTTTCATTAATTAAATTTTATAGCATAAAAATATAAATATTTATATTTTTGTATATAACTTATTTTATTCATCTGGTTTTACTGCATTTCTTTCACGATTTTTAGTTCTTTTAAGAGTTACTCTTTCTACTATAGGTCTTGATTTAATAATTTCTTGTGTAATCATAGTTGCTTTATTAATATCTCCTAAAATAATATTTAAAGTATTTTGTATAGTATCTTTTTTTAATGGCGCAGTTGTTTTTGATATATTTCGTCGTAATTTCCCATCATGAACATCAATAACATTTTCATCAATATTCTGTAAATAATTTAAAATAAATTCTTCTCTTTCTTTTTTATCTGTTACTAATTTTTTACTTTCTTCTTTTAATTGTTTTATTTTGTCATCAATTAGTAAATATTTTTTAACATTTTCAACAAACTCGGGAGAGATTCTTTTTTTTTCAACTTCTGTCATTATTATTATAAAGATTTTTTCTTTATTATTAAATTTATAAATTTAATAATAATTAAAACGCTTAGTTATTTATTTGCGATTAAAAAAAATCTAATTTATTTTATAATTATAATGGAATATAAATGTTTAAGGAAATATAATACAGTATTTAGAAAAAGATTAATTAATAGATTTGAAAAAATTAAAGATAAGACTGATTATATAATTATATATAATATAATTATAAAAGATATTGGTAATAATTTTTCATCAAATAGGAATGGTATATTCATAAATATGAATATTTTATCAGATAATTGTATTGATAAAATATTAGAATTTATTAATGATAAATTTAATATAACTAATACATATTCTGATAGTGAAAAAATTAATTATAAAGTATATAAATTAGATGAAGGAGAACTAATTGCTGATAGAATGCATAAATTTAGCAATCATGAAAAAAGTATAATTAAAAGGATTAGAAATAAAACATCAAATTAATGTATTTTACTATTATTAGATTAATTTATATAATACAAAAATGACTAAATACTCATATATTTTACATAAAAAAATTGAAATATTAATTATTTAAGGTTTTTCTTAGTTCATTTCTGTCGAATTTACTTTCTCACAACGAACAGAAATGACAACGATTTTTTGCTGTTTTCTGAAGAAAAAAGAAAGCATCATAAAATTATTAAAAAATAAGCCGGCTGGCTATAGCCATCCCTTTAAGGGTATGCTCTTAACCCACACTGGAGATGGAAACATAACAGAAACTCCGATTAATGCCAATCCAGCATTCTATCTAAATAACGCATCGCTGGATGAAGCAAATAAACAAGTAATAAAATCATTTGAGATGTTCCCGGCTTATATTGGTCCTTATGCTAACTATACGCATCAGACACTGCTCCCTGGACAGTCTGGTATGTTTAGGGCTGTTAATGGTAAAGTGTTAATTGTATATGGCACAATAAAAGTGCCTACCTATTTTGATGGTATTGCTTACACTAAAGATGGTGTTATTTATTACAACAAACACGTTGACGACAATGTACGTTATCTAAAACATTCAGGTGATCTTAATGCAGACAACTTATTATTGCACACGCTCACTAAGAATGGAGATCCTGATGGTAGAAACCCTCAAGTGACTGTCATTGCGGCATGTGGATACAATAACAATCAACTGCACTTATTTGCACCATCCAGGCCACACATCTTAATGATTGATCATGAGAATGAAATTGTATATATTGTACCATTCACATTAGATCGTGCATCTATTGGCAATAGTCATTTAATTGCACCACTTGTAATTGAACAGTCTGAAAATGGATGTATTCGTTGGTATATTCCAGATACGCCAATACAATATACTAATATCTTTAGTGGTGGATATCCACTGGAACTCAAAACAATTATTAAGAAAGTTACAGAAGAGTTTCCCATAGAGTTTAATAAATATCAAGACCGTGCAAAGCTAGCAGAACAGCAGGCAGCACAGGCAGCACAAGCAACACAAGCAGCAACCGCCCAACCAACTGAAACTATTGACAAATCACTCGTGTCAGAATGTAATCTCTTAAAAGATAAGGTAGGGACGCTTTTTGTTGAAAATGGTATCGAGTGTCCTTTAATTAACAGTAAAATATTTGAACAACGTAATTTATTGTTATGTAAATTTGGTAACACGCTTAAACTATCAGAGCTCAAAGAACAGCCAGAAACACGCTCGCGTAGCGTAGCAAACTTGCCAATTTTATTAGGATCTGCTGAAAATTCTAATTCTCTTGCACTTGGCGAACCATCGCCTGAAGGAGAAGAATCGGATGCAAATATAACATCTGAAGAATGGGAAGAATATGTCCTCCGCACACTATCTCTTGTGTTTGCATCACCTAGATGGATAGAAAGCACTCTACAAGCAAACTTGTGGCGGATTAACGGTGTTCTTGCAGTATCTTATCCATTCCCACCAAGCGCACATGATAGTCGTGATAGTTTAGTGCGTTTCTTAAATGATATGTGCATTCCGTGTACACGATTGATGGGAGGATGTGCAATAATTCTAATCTTTGATGAATCTACTGAAAAATACTTTTTCTATCGCGGACCATATTCTTTATGGCCTGGTTTATTTCCTAAGGAAGTTGCTTTTGGAGATCAAGTAGATTTCTCAGTTGAGCGCTTTGAAGAATTTGCCACAGCTTTGCAACAACAGGGTGCAGTGCCTCTGCCTTTTAGTTTTGCTGTGCCTGACAAGTCAAAGGTAATTATTTGGGATGGAAAGCAGATTGACTCAGCACAAGAGATTATAGATCTCCTTGCAGCAGTGTCAAGTGTAAGTGGGTTGTTAAAATTACGACCTATGATACAGGCTGCTTTTGCTCAAATTTCGGTTGGCTATAGCACAATCGAAGTGCAAAGCTTGCAACAGCAAATCCGCGAAATTGCACATAAACACATTGAACTGTTACTTGAACCAGTACGTAAAAAAATACAAATTATCAGAAATCTTATAAAAACTGGTAATTTGTCATTTGATAAAATAACAGATTATTCGCAAGAGTTAGGTGGTTTGCGCGGGGAAGAACGCAAAGAAACTAAGCAAGTTACATTTATTCTTGATGATTTAGAAATGTTAAGTTCCTGTCAAGTCACAAGCACTCGTAGCGTCAGCTTACAGTCTTCTATGCGCAAAGCTGCAATTCAAGAAAATCTTAAGACTGCAAGCGAGATGACTGCAGATGATTTTGCGGAGTTACTTGAAAGAATATGCAATAATTGCGTTATCGGTCAAACAATTAATGAAGAGATGACCGAGTTACTACAATGTATATCTAAAAGAAACTTAGGACCATATCTGAAAAAAATAAACAAAGATTTGATTGCTTATGCCTTAAGAGAAAATGAATGGCCTGAAGAGTTGGAGTCAGCAATGCGACAACTTTCCCCAGATGATTTATCAATAATTGACAGAGCTCTCAAGCTGTGTGATAAGGGTTCAACATTTGATGCTTCAACCATGAGTTGTCTTCTTGTGGGAACTGGTGCAGGTGAAGCATCTAATCATCCACTCGCTACAAAAGGCACACCTATTGCATTCCGCCTGCAGCTACAGTTCTGCTGTATTGCTGTCCCGCTTCAAAAAGACACATTTGATTGGGATGGTAAAAATTATATAGACTTTATGAACCGAGCAAATGAACCAAATGTAGCACTATTTCGCATGTTATGGCGTAAGAATTTTTCTGAACTTTTGCGTCGCGATTGTCCTATTGATGTTGCATCAAAAGAACTTTCTATTGGATCAGTAATAATGATATTGTCACTCATGGAAAGCATTCGGTCTAAGATGAGCCATGTTCCTACTGAAGCAGACAGGGATAACACAACCTGCGAAATGATGCGCGGGCTTATGGATATTGCCATGACATTTGCAGCGGCGGGAGCAACTCCTGCAAGCTTTGTGTTTCAACTTATTCAGCCTGGAGCAAATATAACACTACCATCCACTCCCGAAGAATGGGCTATTTATGCATGGGTTGCACGTCTCTTCTTGTGGTGTGGTATGAACACAGATACTCTTATTAAACAAGCAAGATTATTATTTGTGCGATCATTGCGGAAAAATATAGTAGATCCCGTAACTGCACCACTACGTGCAGGAGTTGCGGCCGCAAAGAAAGTAGAAGGTAACAATTCTCAACAGAAACGAAACATTGCCCTTCAATGGTATGAAGCATTATGTAAAATGCTTTATCAATTTGATCCAAATACTACGCATAAAATGGGTCCTATATCTGTTGAGACTGCTGTTGCATGTGCAAAGATATTGTTAGATAATGAACCAGATGCAGGAAAGCACAAGAACACCTTAAGAAAGTGTGTTCGGTCACTCAATATGATTAAGAGCGGACATGTATTAACTGAAGAAGAATGGGCATTCATCCGCAAATATGTTGCACAAATTTACATTAAGTATTCAGGATGCTTTAAAGAATCTAAGCAACGGGCAATTGCCAATGCAAAGAGATCAGTGGATCCAGCACCTATTATTAATAAAATGGTTGAAGTTGTAGCTGAAAAGCTAAAGGTTAATCAAGATGAAGTAATAGTAAAAAACCGTGCTTTGTTTGTTCTACCCGAAGACGTCCCAGCAAAATATAAAGACGATGCTTTAAAGACTGCAGTTGGTAAGATGAAAGGCTGTGCTGATAATACAAAGCCAAAGTGGGGTTGTAGATGTGAATATAATCCGAGTCGTGCGACTGATGTTACTAATGCTACTCGTAATCCTGAATTGCCTGATAAGAGAAGAAAGAAGACACAGAAACAACTTGCAGATGAGTGGGCAAATCTTCAGTGTCCAGATCATCTTACATGCAAGGGCCTTCTTGGTGGTTTGCTAGACAAGAAAGAAGTGCCTCAAGACAGTAGTGTAGAAATACTGGATAAGGAACAAATGCAACTTACAAGTGCGCCATCGGCTCCAGGCCCTTATGATGCGCTTAAGAAGTTGGACCCTGCTAAATCAGGTGCAGCACTAGAGCTAGCTAATAAGATTGGGTCAATGACTGTTATCGAAGCACTTGAGCAAAGCGAATTGCCTATTGAATCGTTAATCAGTCTATTTATATCAGCAGGATGTCCTCCGGATAAGATGCAAGATACAATTGCTGTAATCTTGAAGGAACTTTTACTAGGTTGGCAAGATATAGTTGAAAGCGAGAGAGCTGCATGTGTTGCATTCAGAGAGTGTGTAAGTCAATAAACCTCAATAAATAATAAATATATGTAATTTTACATAAAGTTAATTTTATAAATAAAATAAGTTGTTTTATACATTTATAAATAAAATAAGTTGTTTTATACAAGACTTATCCAAAAATCATTAGTTTCCTTTAATTCTATACGCTTATTAATAATTTCAAATAATTTATATAATAATTTAGAATGTGTTAATTTTAGTAAATGTAATAATCCAACTGTTACTTTATATTTATTATTTTGTGTAATTATTCTAATTTCTGGCGATATTGGTAATTGTTCATTAATTATATATGCATCTATTATTTCAGTTAATGTTTCTCCATTTTTTTTAAAAGTAATATTATATTTTTTGTTAATATCGCTATATATTAAAAAATAAGTTGATAACGGTATTCTACATCGTAATGCCGCATCAAATATCATTGGTCCATATATAAGATCATTAAATACTTTATATCGTCCTATTTTAGTAATATTATTAATATTACTAATTTTTGTTGTATCTATTCCATATATATTAATATTATCTTTTTTATCTATAGATTTCATAAATATATGAATTGGTATTATATATATAACATTATGTTCTTTATGATGTTGTGTTAAAATACCAACTAATTTATCTCCAGTAGGTGTTTTAATAAATATTGGCGCACCAGAATTGCCAGATACTAATTCATAAGTATATTCTTTGGGTAATTTAGCAATTATATAAAGCATATAAGGATTATTTTTAAACAAATGTAAAGGTTCAAAATGAAGTTTTACATATGTTAAGGAAATCAGTTTATTATTAAGAATAACATACATATCATTTAAGATATGAGGCATGGCAATTTGCCATTTTGAAAATAATATATAATTAGTTGTATTTGTATCATGTTGCAATGGTATAATTACTGATTCGGCCCATTCTGAAATATTACAAGTCATATTTATATCATTAATAAATATTTTCTTAATTGGCAAACCATGATTAACAGTCAGTATATATTTTTTATTTGATAATGTAATAACAGTTCCAGTTAATTGTTTTGTTATTGTCATTTTTTTTATTTTTTCTAATTCATATAATATTTTAGGACTTTGATATTCTGTAATACATAGATTAACTAATTCATCTGATATATCTTGTGCTTGCGGATCAGTATCCATGATATTTATATATGATATTAATTATTTTAATTATTAATTAAATATTCAATTTTTATAATTAATTTACAAATCTAGATATAGTTTTTATTATTCCACTATAAAATTTTTGTAATATAGGTGCTTTATCACTATCCCAAATAGTATAATTATTATTCCAACTATTTATTTGAACCGCCTGCAATCTTGATAAGTCTGCTGATTTCGCATATAATTGCTGATATTTACCTGAACTATTTTCTGTAGCTACTGTATTTAATTTTACTAATGCATCCATACTAGTAATATCAAATATATTAGCAGGATTAAATAATAATATAGAACAGGGTGTTAACCATTCTGGTTTTATTTCACTTATAAATGATATATCAATAATTGGAACAGATGTATCATTTGGATAATCACTGTTTGTATATCTATAATAAAATATAATAGAACTATAAATATTTGTTAATATTATTTGTTCTTTTCTGTAATTTTGTTCAATACGTGTAATAACCTTACTACTATTAATAATAGTATATAATGCATTTGTTAAAGTCATATCAAATTTAAATGTAAATTGGTCATGATTGCCATATAAAAATGATCTAATAATACGTTCGTCTAAAGTATAATTTGTTAAATGTTTTACAAAATTAGAATTTAATTTTTTAGCCCATTCTAATATATTATTATCGGAAAAATCAGTTTGTAAATATAATGTTCCTAATTTTTCTAATATTTGTATAATTACTTCATAATTTAAATAGTTTATATCACACCAAAATTTTATTTTATCTTTATATTCATAAATATTTGATAAAATGATATTAAGTGTAGAATTATCTGTTTTTAATACATCTTTTTTTTCTATACTTAATAATCCTGCTCGTTTTAATTGTGATAATTTATTCCATAATAATACATCATAATTACTTGGAGGAATAATAAATTTATCAGATAATTCCATAAATTTTTTAATAGTATTATCATAATGTTTGTCTAACACATCATGTTTTGTATTATCAATTTTAAATAAATATAAATATGAAAAATTTTTTTTTAATTTATTTATAAGTTCGTGAATAAATAATAAATCAGATTTAATATTTCCATATATTTCTTTGAATTGTTTCCAAGTAATGCCCTTCTTTTTAAGATTATCTAATGTTTGGATAACTTCAATACACTTAATAATATCATAAACTTCTTTAAAACAATTCATACTACGCGCTGCTAATAATGTTAGTGCATTATTTACCGATATGTCTAATAATTCTGTTATTTTACTTACATAATCACCTAATTCTGTTTTTACAAATTGTATTTCGGTGGTAACTTCATATTTATTATTATATAATCTATATTCAGGATCAATTATTAAATTTTTATAATACAAATTTTTTATAATTCTTTGAAATTGTATAACTGGAATTTCATTTTCTGTAAGTGTATTATCATATATTTTAATAATTTGATTTAATATATTTCTTTTAATATTTTTTTCAAATGGATGAATTAAATAAAATACCCCTTTTTTATCTAAAATATTATCAAATATTTGCCCATCACTAAATATTGTAAATTCAACAGATATATCTCTAGGTTTTGTAGAATTAATTAAAAAATTTTCTTGAAATATTTTATATAATCCTGATTTTTTTGTATAATAATCTGTATATTCATCAGACTGTATCATATCATCAGTTGTAAATTGATTTATTTTATCTGAAATAATTAATTTATCATAACACATTTTATCAGGTGTTAATATTGATTCTGCTGATTTCATACCTAATAATTTAAGCATTGTTAATTCCATATTTTCTTGTGTAATTTTATACTGTGGTTTAATATTTTTTCTAGCATCTTTAGGATACATATAATATATAATTCCATCACCTATACGACCAACTCGCCCACGCCTCTGGATACGACTAGATTCAGAAATGGGTTCAACAACTAAATCGGTCTTACTTAACAATGAATTATATGTATTGACTTTTGCAAAGCCATTATCTACTACATAAACTAAATCAGGTATTGTAACAGATGCTTCCGCAACATTTGTAGCAACAATAATTGCTCTTTTATAAATACCTGTAGATACAGTTATATCTTCAATATATGTTTCCTTCCATTCATTTACTATGTTGGTCCGTTTATTTCTTATAGTTGAAATTTTAATATTTATTTTAGATATTATATTTTTATAAGTTTCATTTAATTTAGAATAATAAGGTAAAGCAACATTACCTATCGGTAATATATTATTTAAATATTCAACTGCTGTAGCAATTTCACCCTCGCCTATTGCAAAAAATAATATTCCTCCAGTTGTTGATTTATTACATATTTCAATTATTTTTTTATAACCTTCTTCTTGTGCTTTTAGCGCAGTTTTTTTCCAATCAATTATATTTAAATTTTTAACAGTTAATTCTGCATCTAAATAATATTCTTCTATTTTATATTGAGTTGTAGCTCCAGGCGGTGATATATGATATCGCCTATCCATATATTCAACATTATATTGTTTATTAGAAAATGGTAAAAATTGGTTATTTTTATTGGGAAATAATAAATAATCTTTATTTTTGTTAAAATATCTACGATAAATAGGTTCATCGTCATCCATTGTAGCAGAAACTATAATTAACCTAACTTGATTATTTATATAACATCCTTGCTTACCTAATGCTATTATAATATCCATATTTGTGTTATGTTCATGTGCTTCATCAACAATAATAATATCATATAAATTTGTATTTTTAATTTTATCATTATTTATAACTTTAAGTGTTGGAGAATTAAGCATTTCACTATAAAGTGTTCCATCGGTTACTATTTTTAATGTATTATAATTTGTATGTTTTATATTATGATTATTATCTTTATGTTTATATTGCACATAATAATTATCAGTTTTAATTTTTATAGTTGATAAATTAGAAGTTTCTTCAATAGGAACTCCTAATTCTTCTGCAATCCTGGTTGCATTACCAGTTGTAGGTGTCTGTCGTGGCTGAGTGCATATTACCTTACCATTATATTTATAATCAATACATTTGAGTGCATATAGTAATAATTTAGGAACTTGGGTTGATTTACCTTGTCCTGTTGCGCCAGTGACATACATAATTTGATGAAAAATATAATGTTGAAAAAAACTAATTTGTGATATCCAATCCATTGCATAATATGCAGGCCATTCATGGTGTTCTGAAATAACATCAAAATAATGCATTTCATTATATTTATCAGTTGAGATTGCATTTGTTTTATCAATTTTCATTTTAGGTAGATGTTTAAATTTTTTATTAGTTAAATAATAATATGATTTTTCCCAATCTTCTTTATTTTCATCAAATAATTTTTTCATTAATTTTTTCACTTGTTTTTGCTTACTTTTAGTATCTTGTGATAATTTAGTTTTATCTGTTATATGTAAATTAGGAGTAAATTTATTTAATATTCCTGAACATACTAATTCTTCAAATGTAATATATATATAATTTTCTTTAAAAGCATCTAACATATCTCTTGTTTTAACATCAATATCTTGTTTAGATAAATTTGCATCAAAATATTGTCGTTTTATATTTTTATTTATATTTATCCATAAATCATAATCAACTAATTTATTAATTCTACATAAAAAGGCCAATTTAGTATCTGAATCAAGAGATATATAATTATTACTTAATGGTTTCCATTCAGTTATATTAGTATGACTTAATGATTTTGCTATATTATAAATATTTTTTAAATTTAATCTATCTTGTCTATATCGTGTAGTTGCACCTAATGATTTCCAATAATAATAAGTTTCTGAAATAGTTTTATTTAATTTATCATCAATTAAAATTAAAAATTTACCATATGCTGATAATTCTAATAGTTCAACATTTGTTTTTAAATAATTCCATAATACATTTGCACAATTTTCTTTAATATATTTTAAAGCATTTATAATATCAGTTAATATAATATTTTTAATTTGTAGTGTATTTTTACTATTAAAATCATCTTCTTTAAATTCACGATTAATTTTTTCTAATTTAAATTTTTTATAATGTTCGGTATTTATATCTATTGTTTTATCATTAGAGAATAAATATAATAATGTATATTTTAATATTTCAATATCTATTTTTATATTATTTATAATACTTTTATCAAATAATAAATTTTCAATAAGATTATTTAATTTATTAATAAAATAATCTTTATCTATTTCAGGTATATCTTCATAACTATTATATTTATTATTAATTATTTTATTAATATCTAACATTTTATTTAAACCCTGAATCAAATATGTTGTTATTTTTTCTGGGGGAGATGTATTATTTATTTTTTTAGGAAGTATTATTTCATATGGGAATAATAACCATTTAATTTTTTTAGCATCTTCATAATATTTATTTCTAAATACATTATATATATCTCCAAACCATAAACCAGAATATTCTGTAAAATTTTCATTTTCTAATTCTTTTATTATTTTATCATGGTTTGGTATCTTTGTTTTTAGTATAGTATCAATTTTAGTACTAAAATTCCTTAGAGCCATCTTTGTTTGTTTAAATAATTGACTAGCTTTATAATTAGGTAAATTTAATGGATTTATATTAATCCAATTAATATATAATTTACCATTCATTATATCAAGAGTTTGTAATAATCCTGAAAAATTATTATGAATTATTGTATGAATTAATTTTTCATTATTATTATATAAATTTAAAATAAATGATTGTGTTGTAAATTTTTGTAATAATCCAATTGCCATATTACCATATTTAAATTTATTTTTAACTTCTTCATCATCTCGTGATAATTTTAATATAGATGATGATATAAAATTACTTTTATTAAAATCTTTTTCAGTTTCAGTATTATATAATAAATGATTTAAATCTTGTAATGATTTTAATAAATATCCATTTTCTTTATCATCTATAAAAGGTAATAATAATAAAATAACACCTTTAATATCTCTATTATTATTTTGAGTCCATTGTTCTTTATAGTCTTGATTTGTTTTATCAAAATGATATTTAAATGATATTAAATCTACTATAAATGTTGTTAATGTTTGTAAAATGTTTATATCTTCATTATTTAATTTTGGAAAAAAGTCTCTAACAACAGAATGTATTTTTTCTTTTAATGATATATTTACAAATTTAAGAACTATCTTATTAATTTTGTGTGTTATTAAATCATTTAATGTATTTATATTATCCATTATTAGTTAATAAGATAAAAAATATTAAATTAAACTTTATTATATAAATATAATACGGATTCCCGTTTAATTTAATATATTACTAAATAACAGTAGCAATCCGCCTATTATTATTAATAGCAATGCAAATGCAAAATGCCTATCAGGCGTTGAAAAAATATATTCCATTGGATTTTGTCTATTTAATAATAATTCCATTATTTTATAAAACATATCTTTAATACTAATAATAATATCTTCAATAGATTTTTCATGAGGTAGTTTATTTCCTATTATTTCATCATATTTATTATTATCATCACTTTTTATAAATTGTCTTTCTTCTTCTATTATTTTATCGTTTTCATCAAACTTTTTATTAAATTGTTTTATATCAAATTTATTACCTAATTCCCTATCTGATTTATTAGTTGTATTTTGTGCAGTTTTTTTTATAGGTGCTATAGTAGTCATTATATATATATATAAATTAAAAATTGATTTTTAATTATATAATATAATTATTCATTTATTATTAAAAACATGGCACACATTGTCCACAGCTCCTTTGATAGCAAACTATATAATATAATTATTAATCAATCCGGTAAAAATACAAGACAAATTAGAAATATTACATTATGTATTGATATTTCAGCATCAATGAATACTCTATGCACCGTTCAAGATCGCGAGTGTGATGGGTTTTCACGATTTGATTTGATTAAACATTGTATATATTTAATAATAGAAATGTTGGGTGAAAATGATACACTTACCATTATTACATTTAATGACAATGCTAAGCGCTTACTAACATGCAAACTAACAATTGATAATAAACAAACAATTAAAAATAAACTAGCAGAGGTATATCCATATGGTTCCACTAATATATGGGCTGCTTTAAATGCAGCATATAATTTAGATAATGAGGGTAAAGCTTTGGAACTACCAGATGAAATTTACTTATTAAGTGATGGAGAAGCAAATATTCATCCACCTGGTGGAATTGAATATTGTTTTCAAAATCTTTATAAAAATGAACAATATAAAAAAATTTCATTACATGCGCTCGGTTTGTCTAATGAAAATGATTCAAGATTATTATCTACACTATGTAATTTCACTAATAATGGACGTTATCATTTTATGCCAGATGCATCAATGGTAGGACCTGTTAGTATTTGTTGTATTGCTAATTCACTATTAAGCGACAATAATCAATTTAAGATTAAATTAGTTGAAGACACTGGTGTAGCTATAACTTTAGAAAAAGATATTGATTCGGCTATATTATATGAATTAACTAGATATCATGTATGTCAAATATTAAATAGTATATGTAAATCTGTAGATAGTCAAGATAAATTACGATTATCATTATATGAACATTTAAAATTATATATTGAAAAAATTATTAATAGATTTAAGGTAGAAGAAAAACCTATTGAATCTTATAATATGTTTATAGAATTATACAAAGATTTATATTCTCTTGATAAAGATGAAGGACAAATATTTTTGGCAATAAATAATTCTTATTGGAAAAAGTGGGGAAAACATTATTTATTATCATTATATAGCGCACATATGAATCGCAAATGTCATAATTTTAAAGATAAGAGTGTGCAATATTATGGCTGTCCAGAATTTAAAAATTTAATTGCTGATGGATTTGACAAATTTTGTAAGATACCACCACCAAAGCCATCGGGACAAATACCAAATAGATCATATACAATGAATCCAAGACCGTCTAGTCCAACTAGAACCAATCCAGATATGAGAACTTATTTAGATAGTGGATGTTTTGCATATGGTTCTAGAATATTATTAGCAGATGGAACAGAATCAACAGTTGAAACATTAGATGGAACTGAAGAATTATATTATGATGGAATTAACAGTGTTAAAATTAAATATATAATTAGAATGCGAGTAAAAAATATGGTAGATATGTGTCATATTGGTGGATTAGTTATTACACCTTGGCATCCTATATATGATGATTCTAAAAAAAAATGGATCTTTCCAATTGAACTAACAAATGAATTTAATAATCAGTATAGTTTTATGATGCCAACTCAAATAAAATGGTTATATAATATTGTCTTGGAAACTGGACATTACATTTGTGTTGATGGTTTTCAATGTGTATCTATGGGACATAATTTGTTAGAGTTTGATTCAACAACACAAATATTAGAACATCCTTATTATGGAACTAATAAAGTTATTACTGATTTAGAAGCTTTTAAAGATAATTTACAAATCATTACATTAAGAGATAATTTTGTCATAGACAGAGATTCTGCAGGACTTGTTTGCAGAATTCGTAAAGTCTAATAATTGTAATATAACAATATATTGGTAGAAAAAGTAGCACTTTATCCGCCTCTTATAAAAATTAATTTTATTTAATTTTATGCATAATATTATGCAAGTCTTATAGGAGGTAAACAACTACAAGAATCTATGATAGGAGTGCATTCATCCATTAATGCAAAAGTCTAATGCCTTTGTGACAAGTTCTTCAACCGTCACACATAGTCCAAAATCAAGGTTCGGTTCTTCTTCACCTTCCTGAAAAAAGGTTGGTTGCGGCGGCCAGAATGGATACTTGGCACTTTGAACGCCGAATAAATGTCGCCCAAATTCTGTTTCTGAGAGAATCAATGATGACTCACAATAGCCAATCATCGAGTCACCATCTTCAGACATTTGCAAGGGCGTCCGCGTGCGGGAAATTGCAGATTTGCATTCAACCCGAAGTTGTGTATAAAACGCAATTACTTGGTCGATGCGATCACAACAGGCATCCATGTCATTTCCGCCGCGTGCTTTTATGAATTCCTTCAGTTGTTGGAATCCAGAGAGTAATGCATCTACCACGATCCAACACTCAATCTGGAGAAAACCTGTAAGAACCTCCGATTCTGCGTCTTCAAGTGCCTTCCTGAGGAACCTGTTAGAGGCAGTCATGAGGTCAGACATGGCTTTTGTATGTATATTATATTGCAATATATAAATAGTTATATTTTCAATTTTTTATTAAACACTTGAAATGTAAAAATTGAATTAAAAAAATATAATATATTATAATTTAATAATACAATATGCTTTATTTAACTTGTCCAACATGTGGTTATTTTTTAGGTCAAAAAGTAATTGAATATGAAAAAAATAAAACATTAATTTGTAATAATCCTAAATTATCAGTAGAAGAAAAAGAAAATAAATTAAGTAAATTAGTACTTGATGCAAATCTTAGACGATATTGTTGCAAAGCACGTTTAATGACATATAAGGATATTATTGAAAATATACTACCTGTGCCTACAAATGAATAATAGAAAAATTGATTTTTTATTTATAGAAATACTTATTTTAATATATATAGAAATGAACACTAAAACTAATTATATTAATGATGGGTTTATTATTACAAATCAAAATGGTGATGATGAAACAATTCATATCCCATATAATATTAATAATAAATTAATAACTGAAGCAGATATTATAGAAATTTTAGCAAAATGTAATGTAAGTATTAATAAAATAAATCATATTGAATATTTCATACAAGCATTTACACATAAATCATATTGTGTAAAAGATATTTATCCATCACATATTTTAAATATGGCCAAGAATGAATTAAATAATCCTTCTAATTTACTAGAATTATTTGATAAATCATATGAAAGATTAGAATATTTAGGTGATAGAGTTTTAAAAGTGGTTGTATCAATGTATTTATTTCATAGATATCCTAAACAAGAAGAAGGATTTATGACAAGATTACAAACAAAATTAGAAGATAAAAATACACTTTCACAGATGGCAAAAGAAATTGGATTAAATAAATTTTTTATTATTAGTAAACAGATTGAATTAATGAATGGGCGTAATTTAGAAAAAATTCATGAAGATGTGTTTGAATCATTTATTGCTGCATTATTTTTATCAAATGGTTTTGAACCCTGTTTATACTTAATTGTAAATTTATTAGAAACATTAGTTGATTACTCCGAAAAATTATATTGTGATAATAATTATAAAGATCAATTATTAAGAATTCATCATCAAAATAAATGGACATTCCCACAGTATATTACAATTTATATTGAAGGACCGCCGCATAAAAGAAAATATATTATGGGTGTTGAAAAACAAAATGTTCAACCTAATGACTCTCTTGAACAAAGATGTATTAGTTATGGCGTTGGGTCGTCAAAAAAAGAAGGTGAACAAAATGCTGCTAAAATGTCATTAATAATTCATGGTGTTTTAAATCAAGATCAATATTCTCAAACAGATATATATAATCCTCCATGGGATAAAATCCTTAATAAAACAGGAACACCTATACTAGATGATAAGAAAGATATTAATCAAAATGATTATAATTCAGATTAAATTATTTTAACAATAAATTAATTTAATCTTTAACTAATAAACGCATTAATTAATTTAAAAAAAGTTTAAAAATAAAACCTATTTTATTCAATAATGTCATTTAACGCCCGTGGAGTTGAACTAAATGGAGTTTCAGAGCAAACACAAATTCAAAATATATTTTTTGCAAAAGATACTATTTCAGAATTAAATAAAGTAATATTACAAAATCAGATATTGCAAAATCTCCCACGCGAAAGCAAACAAGAAATAATAGATATACTAATTAAAAATATGAAACTAGTTTATAAAAATTTAGATATATCTAAAATAAATCAATCAAATATCCAATCAATTCATACACAATTTAAAAAAATATCATTAGATCAAACAATAAATGATATTAATAAACATACAAATTATTTAAAATCACCAACTGATTTAAAATTTCAACGCGATTTCACATCTAATCCAAATAAAGGAAATAAATTAATGGATAGACCTGAATCAACAAAAACTAATCAACCTGTAAAAGAACCAACATTAATAAATACTAATCCAGGATTAAATTTTAATTTAAATGCTAATACTAATAGTTTTGATGATGCATTTAAACCAATGAGTGATAATTTATCAATGATAAAAGAACCAATTAAAACAGGAAATACGCAAAATGTATTTAATAATTATAGTAGTGATAAAAACATAGATGATATTAAAACACGTATGCAAGTTGTACAAGAATCTAGAGATAATGAACTTAGTTTAAAACAACAAAGGCCAACCACTCCAGATTTTTTAAAACCAAAAAAAACAAGTATAAAACAAGAAGAATCACTAACTAATATTATGCCACAAACAAAAACTAATATTATACCGCAAACACATTCTGGTGCGCCTGATTTTAAAAATATGAACTCTATGCATTTTAATCAAGATTTTTCAGGACTACT
>Ga0114969_10000936_pt1 | contig 24742 bp, 27 predicted proteins | sample M_130807_MF_Meta_FD_87316 | JGI IMG/M metagenome (GOLD analysis project Ga0114969, IMG submission 87316) | Freshwater microbial communities from Lake Montjoie, Canada to study carbon cycling - M_130807_MF_MetaG | ecosystem: Environmental > Aquatic > Freshwater > Lake | place: Lake Montjoie...
GTCTCTACCTTGAGCAGTTATAGTACCAGCTACATGATTATTATAAAGAATAAAGTAGGATGTAGCGAAGGCCCCATATGAACCATTCAATACTAATTTCAAAGCAAGTTGTAATGCGTTATAGTAATCAGCTTCTTTTTTAATTTCAGCTGCTTTCTTTTTAAGAATTTCTATTTGTTTGATTTTTTCATCTTTAGTCATATAACTTATATGACCGGAATTTAATTTGGTTTAGAATTATAAAGCATAAAAAAACCCTTGTAAATAACAAAGGTTTTTTAGATTATTTTATAGTATCATTGACACTTTCAGATTTTATTGTGTCAATAGGTATAGCCGGAACTGAGTCAGTATTGATTACTACTTTTTTCTTTGGCTTTAATTTTGGTTTCTCAACCACTTTCAACTCATTTACTTTTTTAAGAGAGTCAATTTTTTGATTTAGAAATTTTATTTGATTCTCTTTATTTATCCTATCATAGAAATATGTGTTATTCTCGGATCTAACCCAATCAACATCATCGTAAAGATTTTTAATCCAACTAGACATGAGGATAATAATCAATGCTAATAGTGCCGCCACTCTTCTCATTCTATTTAATAGAATTCTTTCATTTCTTGTCATTCTCTAATATTTTAGGTTACAAATATAAACAAAAATTATTAACTTTCAAATATTTTTTAATCATCACTTTCAAAATTTTGCTCAAAGCTTAGCATGAGATTTGATATATCATCTTTAACTAGCATGAATGTTTCAAATATATTGAATTCAACATTATCGACATTATCATTAATACAATTAAGGAACTTTTTATTTAACATAAGATTATCATTTCTATCATCAATAGAATCTATTTCTAACTCCCAAGCTGCTGTCTCTGATAAAGTTACTTTACCACCAATAATATTGATATTAATAATTCTATCACTATTTATACTTGATAATTTCTTAACATCAGAAAACTCAGATTTGGATATATTAAAGTTCCATTTTCTATTCTTAAAATCCAACCTTTGTTTGAGAACTACTTTATTAATATCTCTCATTTCAAAGTGTTCACCTGCTAACCAATTAACTTTTAGTTTACCACCAACCACTTGTAGTGACCTAGCATTCATAATAGTATCATCGTCTGGAGATTCTTTATATGTTATCTCCATAGTTATCTTTTCAGATTCTTTTATAAAGTTTAGATTTTTAACGAATTTCTTAGCATTAACAATAATTACATCCATTGAGTAATCTAAATCATCACCATAATCTAAATACTCTCTTGTGTTAATTAGGTAATTCTTAAATGCTAACATTACATTACCACCTAACATAGAATACATTAGGATATTATCGTTATCGATTTTAAGTTTAATTGTGTCATCTATTTTGGTTAGATCATCTAACTTATTGATGAAGTCTGAGAATTTATCTCCTTTAACCTTGAATTTAATTTTATTTGCCATTGTTAATCACATAGATTTTGATACATGATATAGTGAAAAAAATAGATTTTGTTTATTTAATATATATCATATGATAAAAAAATGGAATCAATTTATTAGAGAATTCGTAAATAATCTGGATAGCCTAATAGACGCTAAAATGCAGGAACTTAAGGATTTGGTTGATAGCGTATCAGATGGTCAAAACATGGTATATGAATGGGAGAATAAAAAAGACCATCAGTTATCTGTTAGTTTCTCGACTGGTGAGTTATCTATCAAATATGAATTTGATATAGATGACTTATACATCACTAAAACTGCCGGTGATGTTATTGACTTCCAAACTAATGTTGAGTCAATGGATGAAGGATTAGATATGATTGAAAAAGATATTCAGGGAATTTTGGGAATTTCTGAAAACAATAAATATAAAAACAATAAATATAAAAATATGAAATACTTAAAGAAATTTGAATCTTACACTTTTGAAGATTTCACACATGTTGATATGGAAGATGTAAAAGACTTATTAGAAGAAGGTCTATCACCTGAAGAAATTGCTATTGAATTAGACTTTAGTTTAGATAAAGTTAAACAAATAATTTATTCTTTGAAAAAAAATGAAAACTTTCAACATGATGAAAATAAAATTCATATACCAATAGAATATAGTGGTGTAATAATGGAACTTGGTGAAGAAGTTGATCCAAACGATATTATCTCATTATATAATGAAATAGTTGAAGAAGGAACTCCATTAGTTAGTTATTCGGAGTATGGAACTGAAGGAAAATTTTATAATGAAGATGATGATGAGATACCTACAGATGCTATTCTTGATGAATTGAATTATGCTATTGGATTAGAAGATTAGACGATAAAAAAATAAAATTACGAAAAACCCTCTGATTTCTCAGAGGGTTTTTTATTTTAAACCATTTCTTCAATTTGTGTCTCAACTTTGGCTCTATCACGAACTTCTTCAAAGGTCCATTCTTTTGTGATAACTCCACTTCTAAAAACTTCAATTAATTCATCTTTAACGGTATCAAAATCAGAGTCACTTGATGTAACAGTTCTGTAAGAACCATCTTCATTTTTAACCAATTTCAATTTACCTTTTTTAGATTTCTTGAATGATTTAGTAATGTTACCATTTTCATCCATTTCAGTAGGTGATTTAACAACATCTACTTCTACACCATCAACAATAGCGAAACAAGCTTTGGTTGCGAAGTTGTTAGTATCTCTGTTGATGTCAGCTTGTAACAATTTACCACCCATACCCAATGCTAAGTTCTCTGGTGAGATTTTCTCAGACTTTAATAAGTCATAGATTTCTTGAATAGAGTTAAGATTAACACCATCACCTTGAATAACTCTTACTTGTGGAGGAAGTACTTTGTAACCTTTCTCATTAACTGTATATCCAAACTTATCAAATAAGATATTGAATATTTCAACTAATGTTCTAGTAACGTGACCAGAGTCAGGTCTGATTACTAACTGATTACCAGGAGTTGCTGGTCTTGAAAGAACTAAATCTCTCAATTCTGTTCCCCAATACTCTGAACAAGCTCTAAAGATGTTAAAAGAGTCAGATACACAAGCTACTAATCCAGTAGGGAATGTTGTTAAAACTCTTTTCATAAGTTCTAACTCACCTGCTTCTCCTTTAAGAGTCATAATAGAGTGTTCTGTAGCTGGAATAGATAGTCCATAAACTCGTTCTGTGTTATAAACGTCTCTGATTAACTTAGAAGCGATAACCGTATCAGATCCTAAGAAGTTTACAAGGTGAGCTGAACCACCTGTTTTTGCTGATTGAACAGAAGATACACCACGAAATCCAAAGTCGTTTAGAACGAAATCAATCATAATATTCATCAATTCATCATCGTAACTTGTAAAATCTTTGAATGCCTTTGTAACAATTACTCTCACTTCTCTTGAAAGAGTTGCTACTGTAATTGGATACCAAACTTGTAGTAAAAGAGATTCTAAGAAGTTTGTTAACCAAGCACAATTTTCATCTAAACTTTCGATTGTGAAAAGTACATTCTTTGAATCAACCACGGTTCCTTCTGGAACGGCTTTAATACTGATTGGTAATTTACCATCATATTTATCAACAATATAGTCAAATTTACTTCTATCGAAAACATCTTCTCTACCAAATACACCGTGTTTAGTGCCTAAGTATTCAAATGATTCATCAACTTCTTCTTTAGTGATTGCGATACCTTCTAAATATTGTTTTAAGAATATCTGTAGTCCGTAGAATACGGTTTTAGAGAATTTTCCTCCTCTAGATTCCATATAGGAAATCATTTTAGTCATTTCACTACCATAAAACTTATGATGTGAGTACTTATATGCGTCCGTACACAGAATTAAGTTATCTGGTTTTGTAATGATTTTTGTAAGGTGTTTTTGAATACCTTCAATAGAGGTCCAATCTTTATCAAGAATTGCTTTCTCTAACTTTCTAGTGATTTGTCTTTGTAGGCTCATAATTATATTTTTTTATTTTTTAATATTTTCTAAGAACATTTCTAAAAGAATTTTATGTTCTTTTACAATTGTAATTTTATCTAATTCCAATATATCAATCCACATCAACTCAGAAACATCATCTGATGGTTCAATTGAACCCCAACCTTTAACTGTTTTATATAAAGTTGTTATAATTTTATCTTCTTCACTTTTATATCTCCAGTCTGGAATGACTGTACTTCCAATATATTTCAATTCAGATACAACTAAGTTAATACCCACATCTTCTCTGATTTTTCTTTTAGCTGTTTGTTCAAATGATACATCATTTGGGTGTGAAAATCCACCAATAAATCTCCAACCATCTTCAAATGGTCTTTTAGCAAGTAGTAGTTTTTCTTGATTACTATCTAAAATAGCCACATCGACACAAGGATGAACTTTTGGATATTGGTTATAGGATTGGTAAATAACTCCTGCTCTGAAATCAGAGGAGTCTTTAACTTGTTCAGATACCATTTTTCTAACTTCTGTACCTGATACGAATGTGTATTGGTCTAATTCTTTACAATCGAATTGACCACCACCATTTTTGTAGTAGGGGATAAATGAGTCTCTACCACCATACATAAGAACTTCTCCAATTGGATATACTTCTTTAATTCTTTTGTCCATTTCTTGAGACCATCTTTTATCGTCTCCAAAATCTGGAAGTGCTAAAATTACGATATTTGGATAGTGATGTTGAATCATTCTTTTTCTAGTATCGAAATCTAAAGGATTCTTTTTTGTTCCGACTACTTTTGGAACACCAAGAAATAAAATTACTTTTTTGTGATTTTCTGCTACTTGGTCAATCAAGTATTTATGAGCGTCATGTAGTTCGTGTACTTGAAATCTACCAACTAAAACTCCTATTGTGTATTCTTTTTCCATTATAGTATTTTTGATTTATTGAACTAAATCATATACAAATATACGAAATTATAAAATAGGTTTTACCATTTTATTTATAATTTTTTCTATTTCTTTTAGTTTTTTTCTAGTTGTTTTAACGTCTAATTGTATTCTCCAATTTCTAACTAATATATCATCATCGTCAGGAACTTCCTCAATTATAATTTCCAAATCAGGACTTTCACCAATAGCTTCAAATAGTAATTCATCACCATCGTTCGCTAATCTCATTTTTTCCTCATCTAAAATCATTCTACCTCCAACATTTGGAGTTTTCTCAGACCAACCTCCATAGATTATATGATAGTTGTTATCATTTTCAATTTCAAACACTTGACCTTCTGTCAGTACAAGTGTTCTATTCTTTGTGCCAAGAATATCAACTTCAATATACCAATCTTTTTTTAATCTGAATTTAGGAAAATACATAAATAGTTTTATTATTTTAATATATAATTATATGATTAAAAAGTATAATAGTTTTTTAGTAAAAAAGTTAATATCCCAGTTATATTCAGTGATGGATTCTTATATCTATGGATCTACAGATTTCATCATGAAGTTTAAAGAAATTGCAAAGACAAAAGGAAAAACAGGTGAAATTGCTCAGGGAATTTTAGATATAATAGAAGATGAGCAATACATAAGAGATTCTGATATCAAACAAAACTATTTTGACTTAGTTGATAAAGATGATATGTTATCTTTTATTGCACAAAATAGAATTCCATCTGGTTGGGATTCTGATGAAGATCCTTCTTTACCATACACAACTAAAGGTAGAAGTGATGTTAAAATAGGTAAAATTGTTAGATATTTACTTCCTTTTGCTAGTGTGAATTTTAAAGATAAAGATATTGAAGATTTTGTTAATCACTTCAAAGCCACTAGCTCAAATACTAAATTAAAATTTGAATTAGTTGATGGTAATGATATCTCAAAATATTATAATAGTGATAGATATTATAGTTCAAGTGGTAGTTTAGGTGGGTCTTGTATGTCCGCAGAGTCTAAAAAAACATTTAAAATTTATACTGAAAATCCATCAAAGGTTAAACTACTAGTTCTTTTAGATGAAGAAAATAAGGTACATGGTAGAGCGATTGTATGGAAACTAAAAGATTCTCCTTGTGAGGCTAAATACTTTATGGATAGAGTTTATACTAATCGTGATTCAGATGTTATCAAATTTAAAATGTATGCTGATGAAAAAGGATGGATGTTAAAGAAAAAAATGAATAGTTACTTAGAGGATAATATTCATTTTACTTATAAAGGATCTGATGTATTTGGTGAAGCTACCGTTAAATTAGATGGTGAATTCACCTACTATCCATTTGTAGATACTATGTGTTTCTTAGATGATAAAAAGAAAGTACTTTCTAACTTATCTGATATCAATTCTTACTTTCTACATTCGGTTTCTGGTGATGGTGATAGATGTGATAATTGTGATGGTGAGTGTATTGATTGTGATGATTGTAAATATGGTGATGGAAGATATGATTGTGATGATTGTGATGGAACTGGAGATACCGATTCAGGTAAATGTGTTACTTGTAAAGGAGAAGGTGATATTAAGTGTGAACATAAAGATGCGACCTTATGTACAGATTGCTCACTTGGACATGAAGTCTTAATGAAGAAAGGAATCGAAACTAAGATTAATAAAAAGTACATGAAAAAGAAGTAGACTAACGACCTAAATAGTTCATTAATTCAATCATATTCTTAATCGAATAAGATAAACTCTCTAAATTTCTAATAGAATCTCTCAAGAACTCAATATAAGACTCTATTAATTCAATACATCTATCATTTTCAGCTATATGTCCATCAATTAAAATTCCTTTTTCACCAAGATTTGTTTTAATTCCAAATCCTGTTGCATAAAAGATAAATTTCTCTTGTCTTAGTTTTTTAATTTTGGTTGTTTCTTTACTTCTCTTATTTAGAAAGAAATTGATTTGTTCATAAATCTGTTGTCTAAATGTAAGAGCCAATGACTGAGCATTTAATATCTCTTTTGAGTTTGATGGATTTGATAAATCCACCATTAGAACCTTAAAAAGTGGTTCTACGTTTTTGTTCCACTCGGTTCTTTTATCATTAAAGAAATCTTCTAATTTATCATTAGTTTCTTTAACCTTTGTTATTCTATCTATTTCTTCTTGATTATAAAGATTCATCGTCTGGTAGTATTTTTTTCATTTGGTATTCTCTGTATAAGTTCTTATTATAACATGAACTTAATGTATTCTCAATAACTGATTTTGTTTTTTCAGATATATCTTTATTTATATAATCTTCTAAAATTTGACTCCATTTCTCAACCAATTGTGTATCTTCAATGATGATATTTTCTGAACCATGTTCATATAATAATTCAACACAGGAGTTTCTATTGTCAATTACTATTTCAACAGAGTCTGATATTCTATATGCACTGAATGATTTGTTAGTGCCGTATGATTGATTATTTTTGTTTTTTTCTTCTGGTTTTTCATCTATATGAAATGAAATGTAAAAGTATCGATATCCATATTTCATTTTTTTACTGATACTTATTCTTCTATCATACTCATGTTCTAATAGAAATCCTAAGAACTCATCAATTTCCTTCATCATTTAGTATTCTTTTTATCTTGAAATCTCTAATGTGTTTATTAACATCATAAGACTCATTATGGATTTGACTTATATCAATACCCATTTCTTCCATTCTATTTAGAATATTACTTATCTCATTCGCAATATTTTCAGAACTTTTTATAATTTCAATATCGTCACCTATTCCAAACTTTTCTATCCAATCATTTATTAAAACCATGTTGGATATTAAATATTTAATATAAGGTGACGCATTTGATTCCATATTACTTTTAGTTAAAAACTAGTAATTTGTTTGCATAAAAAAACCTCTCATTTTTGAGAGGTTTTTAATATTTATTTATTATTATTTTATATCCGTTGATTCAATTAGTGTGTAAGTGAATGAGTTACCATGAATATCTCTTGCTTTACGACAAATTTTCATAAACTCTTCAAAGTCAGCAGATTTTTTGAATACTTGACACCCTTCAGACCAGTTTTCAACATAAGTTGAATCAGCACCTGCTTTGTGAATGTTAATACCGAAAAGACCTTCTTGAATTTTGTTCTCATCATAGTTTAAGTCTTTGTTAGCATCTCTATAAACTTTTACATTTTTAGCTTGACCTAAAGCCTCATATTTACCTTGGTGTAATCTAATTGTGTGTGATCCTCTATATTGACCTTCTACTAATCTAGCAACACCAGCAGCGTTATGATATTCTAAAACTCCTTTTTTACCTGGGTCAGTTGTAGCTGACCAAGAATGAAATTTCCACTCACCATTTTCTTTATAAGATAATGTTAATACATCATCAAATGCGTTTGTAACTTTTTGTCCAGTTGTTGAATTTCTAACACCAACGATGTTAACATCAAATCCTTTATTGTTTGCATCCTCAAACCAAACATATCCTTTAGCTTTTACAGCTGATTCTACTTGTTCTTTACTATACATATACTTATTTAATTTTTTTACTATTTGAAATTTTTAAAACTTTTGATACTTTCTTGATGTTCTTCAACATCAACATTTCTCATATGATTATCATGTACCGTGTGTGATGATTCCGGACCACCTAATAAGTGATTTTCTTCTGAATCAGCTATGTTATCACTTGGTTCATCATGACGACCTGCTAAGAAGTTAAATACTTCTTCAACATCATCTTTAGAAGTCGCGATGTGATCTAAAGCCCAGTTGTGTCCATTTGATAAGATTGCATCAACTTCTGACTCATCCATCTCTAACATCTTATCGACTAATCTTTTCATTGTTTGAAGATTACCAAAGAACATATAATTTTGAGTTTCTTGGTTTTCTTTCATAGATTTAAGAGTTCTAGCCAAGTTTAGTTTTCTGAATTTAGATAAATCTTTACCTTTTAATCCTTGTACTCCTTTTTTCTTAGGGTCTTTATCTTTACCTTTAAGAGCTTGTAGTTCAGTGTCTATTTCTTTTTTAGTGATTTTCTCACCTTCTTTTTTATTTAATGATTTTCTTAAAGATCCTGGTTTCTTAATGGCATCTTTAATCCATTTTTCGCCTTTTGCTTCTTGAGTCATTTCTTCCTCATCATTGTTTTCTGCGTTTTTACACATTTCTTCAAGTTCTTGATTTGAACACTCTTCAAGTTCACTCATATTATATCCACATCTACAAAGAGATTGACACATCTCTTCTCTAGACATATAATTTTCAAATTTCTTAATCATATTAAATTATTTTTTTTTATTATTCTATCATTTGATTAACTGATACGATAGAAAGTGCATCCATTTCTTCTGAATATCCAGAATATTCTGGGTCATTTTTTAGAAAATCTATAATAAAGTTTTTAAACTCAATAGCATCTTTTCTATTTTCAAATAGGAATTCAGATGATTCATGTACATCTTCTTCATTTTCATCATAATAGTTTAACCACATCTCCATCATATTATCAGTGATACACGATACCGTTTCATGTTGTCCATGACTACATGCCCATCCATTACCACCATAGTATGTAAACTCAATAGTTATTGATTTTTTATCTCTTCTTGTATCATACATAAATACGGTTAGATAACATCTTGATCTTTCTCTTCTAACTTTGTAAGAATTTATTAGATATCCTGAATTACCTTCTATTGTAAATTCATGATAGTGCATATTGTGTATATCATATTCCTCACCATTTTCTTTAGCATGATTCTCTAATTCTTCGGCTCTTTTTAATTTATTCTTACCACCCATTTCTCTTAGCTTATTAGCAGCAGAAATATAAGTTGACTTATTTAATTCTTCGTTAAATTTTTTAAGATATCTCATATTTTATATATTAGTTTTTATTTTAAAACATTTACCACTTCTGGATAGTAATTTCCAATTTTTGAATTTTTGTCATCGTAGTTTATTTGTGATATAACATATCTCATAGCATTAAGTCTTCCAATTTTTTTATCATTTGAATTGATGATGACCCAAGGTGATTTATTACTAGATGTTAGATTAAACATTTGATTTTTATAGTTTCCGATTATCTCCCATTTGTCTAATACTTTAGCGTCATTTGGTGAAAACTTCCAATATTTCAAAGGACTTTCTTTTCTGAAATCAAATCTTTTTATTTGTTTTTCTTGTGTGATAGAGAACCAAAACTTTATTAAGATAGTTCCACTTTTTATTAGACTTTCTTCCCAATCTAATACATTGCCCATAAAGTCTTCATATTGTTCTTCTGAACAATATCCCATAGCAGGTTCAACAACGGCTCTATTATACCAACTTCTATCAAAAAATACTATTTCACCTTCTTTTGGTAAGTGTTTTTCATATCTACCAAACCAATTTTGTTTTTCTTCATCAGTAGGTAAACCCAAAGCAACAATTTTGAATCCTCTTGGATTTAAGTACTCTGTGAATCTTTTAATTGTTGAACCTTTACCAGCAGCATCTCTACCTTCAAATACAATGGCTACTTTTTTATTATTTTTAATAACCCATTCCTGTAGTTTCAATAACTCTATTTGAATTTGATACTTCTCAGAGTCATATTGTTTTCTTGGTAGAATAGAACCTTCTCCTTCCATTTTATCAAATGGATCTGGACCTTCTCCTAATTTATTAATATTTGTTATTCTTTCCTCAATTGTTTGATAATACTCATCAAAAGCTTCTCTAACTTTCTTTTTAGTATTTCTTTTTCTTAATTCAATTATTTGATTTAACTTTCTTAAAAAAGAATCTATATTAAGTTCTTCAATTACTTCAGTTGTGAATTCATTTGATAATTCTCTTATTATAACATTGATATCGATTTTATCGAATTTTTTATACTCTACTTTATTAGTTGTGAAATTATATTCAATGTTTGCTAAGATATAAGTACGATACTCACCAAGTCTAAACATTAAGTTTTTCTTTAATGAGATTAATGTAGGCTCGTCCATCTTCTCTATTCTTATTTCTTCGTTAATAAATTTATTAAATCTGAATAGCATAAATATTATTTAGTTTTCTGTATATATAAAATACAAGAAACATAATTTTAAATTTTAGTTGATTAGACCTTTTTATCAAATAGATAAAGGTCATAAACAGAGTTGCCTTTCACCTTTTTGATATTCTTTAATACTTGTCCCGTAATTGAGTCTAAAACTTTATAAACACCTAATGTTATTCCTTTTTCATCAATTACTTTTACCGTGTTACCTGGTTGACCTAAAGCTCCTAAGACAGCGATATATTTATTTCCGTAAATACTTTTAAGAAAAGATATTTTAACAGAAGCCATATCTTTAATATTATTAATATAAGCATTCTCTAAAGGTTTCATCAAATCTATTGTCGAATTTGTGTTCGTAGTTCTTATGGATATGAATTTTCTTGTTTCGTCTCCTAGTGTGACCTCTTCTTTATTTTGAATTTTGTTTTGTTTAACTAAGTTTTGTTGATTTCTTCTAATTTCATTGAAGTCAGCTTTAGCAATAAGACCACCTCTCATTCCTTTATCATTCATATTATATCCAACCGGAGCTAATCTGTAAAAAGAACCTGTAAATGTCATAGATAAAATTCTATCTGTTCTAAATAAACGCCATATTTTATTAATGTGTCTTTTATTAGATACTGACCACCCATTTAAGTGCCATCCTCTTAATAAAGATTTCCCCTTTGAAGACCTACCTAATACCATTGGGTAAATAACACGCTCGTGACCTGCAAAGTGTGTATCTTCTTCTCCTTTATAATTGATAAGAAATATCATACCATATTTAATAGCCTTAATCATCATTTGATCAGAATACTTTACTGGTTCGTTGATAGGAATATCAGCAATATCTTTTACATTCTTTAAGGAAAATCTTGGGATATATTCGTTATCCTCAATAAGTTCATAATTTTCTTTAACTACAAACTCAACAGGCTTCTTATTATAGTAATCTTTTAATTGAGACAAATTCATAACATATATATTAATTTATCTTTGTCTAATTTATAACCTTGACTTGGTTATTTCAATTGCTTTTGGATTTATATCACATCCAATAAAATTTCTATTTAACTCTTTACAAACAACAGCTGTTGTGCCACTACCTAAGTAGAAATCACCGACTAGGTCTCCTTCATCAGATGATGATATTATAATTCTTTCTATTAAAGACTTTGGTTTTTGAGTATCATAACCAACTCTTTCTTTTTTATCATTTTGGCCTAAAATATTCATTTGCCAAACATCACCAATTACTTTACCTTCTGGGTGGTAATACTTTTCTTTCTCATATCCTCTTGGTGCTGATAAAGAATAAGGTTCTCTAACTGGGTTGAATTTATAATTATCAGTTTTAGAATATCGATAAATTATATCGTGTCTTTTTCCAAAATCTGATTTCTTTCTAGGTGCGGTATTATAAAACCAAATGATTTCATTTCTCATATTATCATATCCAAAGATATCATCCATAATACATCGAATCCAATGATTGATTTTAGTATCCATTTGTAGATATATTGTTCCCGTGTTTTTTAATATTCGATGCATTTCTTTTAGACGAGGAATATAATGTTCTTCGATATCTGATTTAATCGGTTTAAGATCTTGGTAGTCAGAGAATTTTCGTCCGGTCCCATATAATATATCGCAATAAATAAGATCAACTGAATTATCTTCAATTGATTTCATAAATTCTAAATTATCTTGACATTTTATCATTGTATATTTACTTATATGTTTAAAATAAAAAAAGAGACTAAAAGTCCCTTTTATTTATAGTATCATTTTGATTACTTAGCTACTGATGTAGAAGTTGTGTCAACTGATAAAGTTGCACAAGAGTCTAAAGATGTAGAATCACAGCATACTGCTGTAGAATCTGTAGTAGTTGTTTCTGTTTTTTCTGCTCCAGTTGTACAAGAAGCTAAGAAAATTGTTGCTGATGCAAATAGCATGAACGCGATTTTTTTCATAATTGTTTGTTTTTTGTTTTTTTTGTAAATTGTTTGTTTGTGTATTTAGATACTATATATAAAAGAACCATCAACTTGTTTTAAAAAAGGTAAAAATATTTTTAATATATAGATATATGAAACACATTAGAAAATTTGAAGCTTTTGACTTTGATCAAACAATTCACGTAACATCTAAAAATGTTCTAACAAACTACTATAGTTGTGACGAGTGTGATGCTTTATGGAAAGAATTAAATGAGACTTGTGATAACTGTAAGTTTTGTGATTCTGATGAAATAGAAGATTTAAGTGAAGATGAATTTTATGACTTACAAAGGTCAAGATTAGATGAAGATGAAATAGAAGATATGGAATCTGAAAGAAGTAGAAATTCCGAAGAGTTTGTAAATCTATACAATTTAAAAGGTAAGAAGGATGTCAATTAATACTAGAGAAGATGCTAACAGATATTACCAAGTTATTAATGGTTTGGTGGATGATTATATTGATAAGTGGAAAATAAGACCTTCTAGTCTTAAAAGATATTTACAACCAGGTTCTGAAAGATTTAATAAATTTTTAGAAAGAAATAAACTAAAAGATGTTAAAGGTGCTGAAGTGATATTGAAAGATATAATCGAAGATAGAAACCATATGGAAAAAGATGGTGTTATAACATTTGAATCATTCAAGATGTTTGAATCAGAAGAGTTCAAAATTCATTCAATGAAGCAATGTCTTTATAAAGGAATTGAAAAAGCAACTGCTAAAATGGAAAAAGTTTTAGCTGATCACTTTGATACTAATTTAGGTGACATTGATATAGTTGATGCTGATAAGCACATATTCAAAATAAATGATTGGGAAAATCAAGATGTTGAAGTCGTTATTTATTCTAAAGAAGAAATGGATGTTATCTTAACGAATGTCTTTGACCATTTATATGAAGAACTTTCTAAAAAGAAAATTGAATTATCTGAGCATATTTCTATTGAATTATCAGATTTAATTAAAAAAGAAGCATTTACCAATAGAATTGAAAACATTTTAACTGATGAGGTAGCCAAAAAATTAATAAGTGATTGTTTAGATAATGGTTTTAACTTCAAAGATGAGTTTCAAGGTTACTTTATCTGGATGTCTTAAATCATGTATCATCATGATACTTCTAAACACTTATATTATAATTTTTGATTTTTTGATTTGATATATAATTAAAAATATTATATCGTTATGTTACTAAAAAATGGAAGTAAAGGAGAAGACGTTAAGAAACTCCAAGAAAAATTAGGTTTAACTCCTGATGGGTCTTTCGGAGCGGGTACTGAAAAATATGTTAAAGAATGGCAAACTAAAAATGGTCTTACACCTGATGGTATTATAGGTGATAAAAGTTGGGAAAAATTATTTGGAAATTCAACACCTTCTACAACATCTACACCAGTAATAATACCACCATCTGAATTTAAGTTAGAGGCTTTGAAGGGACACATTCCTGATTCAGTTATTGATCAAATTCCTGATACTGCATCAAAATTTAATATCACAAATCCACTAAGATTGGCACATTTCTTGGCACAATGTGGTCATGAATCTGGAAGTTTCAAAGCAGTTTCTGAAAACTTAAATTATAGCGCTAAAGGTTTATTAGGAACTTTTGGTAAATATTTTGATTCTGTTTCAGCTGCTAAATATGAAAAGAAACCAGAAATGATTGCATCAAGAGTATATGGTAATAGAATGGGTAATGGTGATGAAACTACAAAAGAAGGATATAAATTTAGAGGAAGAGGTTATATTCAATTAACAGGAAAATCTAACTATACAAAATTTACTCAATTTATCGGTGAGGATTGTGTATCAAATCCTGATTTAGTATCAACTAAATATCCATTAGCTTCAGCAGCTTTCTTCTTTGATTCAAATAAATTATGGTCGATTTGTGACTTAGGTTCATCAGATGATGTTGTTACTAAAGTTACTAAAAGAGTTAATGGTGGTACTATCGGTTTACCTGATAGAATCAAACACTTCAAGGAATTTTATAATTTATTAAAATAAAAAAAAGAGGAGATTAACTCCTCTTTTTTATTTTACATAGTTATTATTATGATTAAATCTATTTAACTTTTCCAAGATAATAACACACTTCTCATATTCTTCTTTTTCTTCAAAGAAGTTTAAAGCTGTTTTAAGTATCTTCTCAGTATATGGTTTTAAATCATACCCATATATCTTATCTTGTTTCAATCTTTCCAAAATTTCATTCATTTTGGAGTCTAAAGATCTTAATCTTATCATAAAATTATTTGTTAAAGTTATCAAGAAAGTTTTTCTCTTCTGGGGAAAGATTTTCAATACCTACTTCAGAAATCCTATCAAGGACTGAATCAATATCAAATTTATATTCATTTTCTTCTATTATTCTATCAATATCAGAACCAGATGATATATTCATTTTGTTTTTCATATCCTCAAAGTTTAGATTGAATGTTTTTTCAAAGTCAGCTCTAGAAAACAACATACCCATTATCTCAATAACATCATTTATATCATCATAGTGAACCATATTAATTGAATTTGATATTTGTTCTAATGTATTTATATCAACCAACTCACTAGTTAGTATACACCTCTTATCTTTAAAGACGACTACATCACCTTTATCTAAAAGATAAACAACCTCAACTTTACCTAAATCAGGTAGTTTTGTTCCTATATAGATAGTATTGTTTACTCTAGATTTGAATTTAGTCTTTTTGTTATTAATATTATTTAATAAGCTTAAATAATGGTCATTAACATCTTTGACTAACTTCATTTTTTCAATTTTTAAAGAAAGTTTTGTAGACCATCTATTGAAGAAGACTCCTATATAGACTCCCAACACTAATACTAAAATATAGATTGATATATATCCCATAATATTGTTTTTATTAATAAACTTTAATTTAGTTTATATATATTTTTTCTAATTTTTACTATTAGTTCATTTATAAATGAAGAATCAACACTATCCGGTAGACTAGATTTTTCAAAAAGTTTATCAATTTCTACAATTTCTTCTTCAACCTTATCAATCAAAGTTTGTAGGTCAATTTCACCTTTCCTAATTGAGATAAGTTCCTTAGCATTTGGTCTACGAACAACAATACCTTTACCTTCTGCAATCTCACGAGACATTTGAATAAGTCTCATACAATGCATCATATTCTTACCATCAATCTTTTGACCATGTGATTGAACATCAACCCAACGGGATTCATTTCTTTGTTCTAACCAAGTTTGATAAGATTTGTAATCATTACAATGTTGAGTATAACCATCCTTATTATAAGTTATATTACAAATTGGAGTCTCTCCTTTTGGAATAGAAGATAATCTTAGTTGATTTGATTCAGCAACATTTATACCTTCTCCAGATTTAACTAAACCTTTGTATCCGAATCCCATTGGTTGTCCTAATTCTTTTCTTAATTTAATCAGTAGATTTCTCATATCTTCTGGTTCATTTTCAGAAAACATATCTCTAGCAACTTCATCAAAGTAAACAGCATAAATATCTCTAGCATTTGGAACATTTACAACTCCAATGAATTTTTCTTCATAGTTGTAATCTTCATTCCAAACTTTCCAAGGAATAGATTTTTCTCCTTCAATTACATAAACAAAGTCAAGTACATCTTTACGAGTTACTTTATCTTTTTCCCAGTTTTGTTTTTTATTTTGACCTTTTGCTTTAGAGATTTGTTGTTTAGCATAACCACCTAAAGATTTAGCACAGATTTTAGTGATAAACTTTTCACGGTCATTTAGAATTAAATCAAAAATAGGATCTTTATAAATAACACAATCCTCTGGAGTGTTAAGTAATTCAAGAACGGTTGGGTTATTGGTTCCTAATAATTCTAAAAATCTACGAATCTCATAGATTACAGTGTCATTTTTATCATCATTTATCTGTTCAACATATTTATTACCTAATATATCATCCATAGACTGAATGAAAATACCTGAATAATCGGTATCCGAAGTTTCAATATTGGTACCGTAAGCATGTGATCCTCTAACAACTAAATATAGTGGTTTGGATCCTGGTGATTTTTCTTCTATCAGTTTTAGTAAATCTTCTTTCATTTTAGCAATTTTAACAAAGATAATACAATTTTCCTAAATAACAATAGATTAAATCCAAAATGAATTTGAAATTTAATATATAAGAAAAAGATATCTAAATTATGTTGATTGGTACTTACTCACTAAATGCCCCACAGGCTGGTCCATCATTTACTAGTCAATGGACAACTGGTACCCCAATTGCAGGTAGCTCATCAGCTAATAGCTATAACACTTTACAAGAGTTATTAGTTAAGATACCTGATAATACGGCTAATCTTATACAACCAAAGGATCTTAGAGATTCTGTGTACACATTATGGGAATATGTATCTAGTGTTAGTGTGATTGCTAGTCAATCCGCTGGAGCTTCATCATATTATACAAATCCTGGTTTAGTTCCTGTCTCAGTTGGTGGTATATCATCAGGTTCTTCTTTTCCAGGAACATTCTCAATGCAACAAATGTGGGATTTATTATTGTATCCTTATATAGTTCCTGGTGCTGGACTTGGTTCTATAGCTACTAGACAATATGGTTCAGGACCAAGTGTTACTTTATCTTGGTCTGTTACTAAAAATACAAATACAATAACATCTATTATTGTTGATGGTGTTCCTCAGGTTCCTACTGGTAATTCACAAACCGGAACTAAGGCAACAACTGGTTCACATGGGGCTACACCACCTGTATCAACTACTAATACATTTACTATGACTTCTAGTGATGGTATATCTACGACATCCGCATCCACAACATTAACTTGGATGAATAAGAGATATTGGGGATATATAGATTTAACTACTATTGGATCACCTGACTTAACCACCTATCCTGGATTATCTGGTACAGTTGGTGCTTACATAACGGATACTATGATAAAATCAATGACTGGAGCAAATGCAAATGGTCAAGTTTTTGGAAATGAATTATCAACAACTAAATCAAAGACATATACTGGAATTAATGGTAGTGGAAATCACTTAGTATTTGCTTTTCCTTCCGCCTTTGGAACACCATCATTTTCTGTAAATGGATTACCAAATACGGCATTTACAAAAGTTAAATCCTCCTTTTATTTTGTAAATGAACAAACTTGGAGTGGAACACTTTATGACGTTTGGGTTAGTAATACAGCACAAGGATCTCCATTAAATATAATAATAAGTTAAAATAATTAAATATAATGAGTCAAAATACAGGTACATTAATATCAGCAGCAATCAGACCAAATGATTCAAATGACTTAATATCGTCAGCATGGGCTACCGAGATAAAAGGTGGTTTGCATTATGCTGCTGATATTGCTGGAAGAAACTCTATTATAATTCAGAGAAGAGAATGGGGTATGATGTGTTATGTTAGAGATGTTGATTTAACATATCAATTAAAATATAACTACAATTCTACAACATTAACGGATAACTTAAACTGGACAATATTTAGTGGATCTGGTAGTGGTGGAAGTGGAGAATGGTTGGATTCAGTAAAATCTATTCAAAATGCTGAACCAAGTAGTCCTAATTTAGGTGATAGATATATTTTAGGAACTAGTCCAACTGGTGGTGTTTGGGGTGGTCTTAATGCTGGTGATGTGGTTGAGTGGGCTGGAATTTCTTGGGCAGTTGCTCCTAATCCTATTACAGATGGTACATCTGTTAGAGTTGATAATGAAGATAATGCTATTTATAGATACCAAGGAATTTACCCTTCAGGTACTTGGGAGAAAGATAAAGAAAACCAAATAAGATACATAGATGCTAGTACGACAAATGCTGGTGCTAGTTATTCTTCTACAAGTAATCCTAGTTTTGATGGTTATGATAGAGAGTCTATTTTTATAGTTAAATTTGATGGTGTTAATGCTTTTGGAACGGCTTCATTAGACGTTAATGGATTGGGATATGTTGAAATAAAAAGAGCAAAAGGTAATTCCTTATCAACACTTGATGCTTATGATATCACAACTAACTATCATTATCTTTTAACTTATGATGGTACTTACTTTTTATTGGATAAACCATCAAATGATGTTTCTTCTTTTAATGTTCAATACTATATTCCTTCAACTGATTTTATAATAGTTCCTCAGAATACTCAATATTGGGTTTATGGTGATTTGGAAATAGATGGTGGTACTATTGAAAACTATGGTCATGTTGTTATCACAAATGGTAACTTAAACTATGGTACTTATGGTGGTACATTTTCAAACTACAATTCATTAACATTAAATACATTTGCTGAAATAGATGGTTTAGGTCAATCAAATTATATTCCAAGATGGAAAGCTAGTTATATGTTATCATCTACATCTTCTTTATATGATGATGGCGAATCTGTTACTTTAGCTGGTACAACTTTTTCAATAAATTCAAATATTGTTATACCAAATGGTGCTACAAGTGGAGCCGTTCTTACTTCAGATTCAAATGGTGTTGCTAATTGGTCTAATACAAGGTATACTGCTACTCAATCATTTTTAGCAGGTGTTACTCAATCATTTACACATAATCTTAATACACCTGCAATTATATTTAACTTCTGGGATGAAGATACTGGAGAATTAATACAAAATCAAACGTTTCTAAAACAAGATAATAATACTTTACTTGTTTGTTCTTTTGTTTCATATCCTAACGGAAGAGTTGTTATTATGTCTTAATTTATTTTTATAATTATTAATAGTTCGATTATTAGAATATCTTTTTTTAATATATAAGATAATAAAAATAATTTTATCTAGGAATGTCTCATATATTATTAAAACAGGTTCAAGGATCTTTTATAACACCTCCACTTAATAACAATCATGTTAAATTATTTAGTAATCTTAGTGATGGTGGTGCTTTATATTATAAATATTTTAATGGATCTTTAGTAAGAGTTGATACTGGTGGAACTGGTAGTGTTTTTCAATTAAATAATAGTGATACAATTTCATTTACTCAAAGTGGATTGTCTTCTTCAGCTTTTATAAATTTAGGAAGTTTAACAGCATCTTATTTAAATACTGGAACTAATGGGGGAGCCACTGCTGGTTATGTTCTATCAAATACTGAAGATGGTAACTTTGCTTGGATTTATCCAGGTGCAGGTTCTACTACACTTTCAGTCTCTGATTATGATAAAGGAACTACATTTAGTAATATTGAAAATATTATATTCAGAGGTGGTTTGGTAAGTACTCCTAATTATGGTGGTACCGCTATGGGTGTATTGGCTGGAGCTCCTACAAGTTCAAATACGGTTACCGTTTGGATTCCTGCTCCACCTCAAGCGGTTTATGCTTCTCATTTTAATACAACTGATGGTAATACAAATGGTACTGCTAATAGAACATTAAGTACGGCTACGGTTAGAATAAGTACACCAACAAGTGAGGGAACTCCATTTGAGACAGGAAGTTCACCTAATACTGCTTGGGCTGGTACAAATCAACCGGCTACAACAGCTACAACACCTATAATTTCAACATCTGGTTTAGTTACTGGATTTAGTGCTAACATTTCTGGAGATTCTAGAATAATAGTTGATGTTTATAGAGGTAATGGAGTTGCAACTTTTTCAACATATACAACACCTACATTATATCAAAATGGAACACATACTGATAGTGCTGGTATATCAGTTACTATAGGTTCATATGCTGTTGATGATAGTGGATTTCCATCTATTTATATAACAAAATATAAAGCGACCGTTAGTGTTTCAGTTAATATGAATACAATATTTTTGGCTAATGGATTAGATGGTGGTAGATATCGTGTTATAGTAAAACATATAACAGATACTCTTACTGATGGTGGTAATACATATACTTATACTTCATCTGATGTATTTTATGATACTAATCCAAATACTCCTTCTATTGATGGAACGACCACAATTATTGAATCTACAACACCTGCTAATATTCTAACTAAGCATATAAGTGGAGTTGAGTATTATATAACAGGTTCACAATTTGAATTGACTACAACTGGTGTTAATAATTTGAATAAAAACACACAAGGATTTTCAAGTGGTGTTACTAAAAACTTTACAATTACAGCACCTAACTATAATTTACCAACTACTAATTTACAAGCTTGGTCACCAAGTGTTGGTACTTTTATTGGTTGGTTAAATAATTACAATAATACTGGAGTTACTTATTCATATACTAGTTGGGCTATATCAAGTTCATCTACATTTAGATATAGGGGAGCTGGTGCTATTGCAACATCACAAGACTTTGATCCTTGGGGTAATAGTGGTGTTAATAACTCATCTTCAAATTCTGTTTTAATTGACCAAGTTTCTGATAACTCAACAAGACTAGGTGAAAGTTTTAATGGTGAAAATGAAAGATTAGTTAGAGGAGCTTCTTCATATACTTCTTGGGATTCTTTACCTTCATTGAGTACAAGTATATCAAATCAGACAGGAACAGGTCCTTTCTGTGATGCTTGTTTAGTGGGTGGTTATTTAGTTAGACCTGATAAATATTGGTTATCTGCTGGTCTTACTACATTGCAACCAGACTTAACAACATATAAACCTGATAAAGGTGGTACTAACCCTGATTACTCTGGTGTTGGATATCAAACTAAATCTACATATCATAGAAGATTTTATACCGCTTCAGCTTTGAATATTCCTTCTTTTATTATGACATTTAGTGGAACTGTTACTGGATATACGGATTTCAATGCCGCTTTATCAGCTTCTCAGTTGAAGGTTTATATTAGAAGAGTATCAAGTCCTACTGGTAATTACGGACACTCTTCTAATCCTCTTTCCTTACATGGTTCGACTTTGTATAATTCTGGAACATTTGATGATAATGGTGTTATTGATAGTGCTGCTACTGCTATAAGAACTACCAATACAGGTAATTCAATATCTGGAACATTTGGTGGATATCCCGCTAATACAGGATTTTGGATGGAGTTACAGATAGTAGATTCAGCCATAAAAATAGATTATATTAACGTAACACTTACATTTTCTAATAGTTCAACGGATTCAGCACCGGTTACATAAAAAATAAAATAATAAAATGGATAATACATTTAAACATTCGGTTTCATTAAAATTAGATAAAAAGTCAGGATTAGCACATCTTTCACTTAGAACATCTGAGTATAAAGTTGAAGTATTCAAACTACATATCGCTGATATTGGTAGTATTTTAATGCAGTTTTCTGATGCTATGAGAGATCAAGAATGGGAGGAAATTGTAATTGAACCTGAGAATAATACTGGTGATGAAATCATTGATACTCCTGAAAATTAATATATAATAGAAATTTAAAATAATAATATAAAATGGGATTTACTACAGCAGAAGCATTAAAACTGACCTTCAAGGTACAAGCTGGTGGTGTTATTGATGCCGCTTCAGGGAACCAATGGTATGAATCTAAGTTTCCTTTTAGTCCTTCAATAAATGCTAATAGAGTTTTAACTCAGTTCGATCAGGTTAAATTATATCCTGCGGCTAACTTAGCTGCAGCTCAATCTGCGGTAGTCTCCATACCTACTATTATAGAAGATAGATCACCAGGTACTTTTAGTTCTTTTAGACTAACACAAGTCACTTCGGGTGATGATAGTACTTGGGTTTCTTATGAAACTTATAATGATAGATCTTCTGATGTTTTAGATTTATGGATACAACCACAAAGAGTTCCTAAATTAAACGGAGATCCAAGTATTGGATATTCGATTAAGTTATATAGTGGTACCCCAGGTCTTACTAATGAGATTACTACAACCGTTGGTCAATCTGGTGGTGAGGTAGGATGGGTTTTTAACTATGATATGGGTATGTTATTTGTTGCAAATGACTTGATAACAGCTCTTTCTCCTGGTGGTTCTTTAATTGGTACATATCCATCAGGATTGGATTTTTATATTAGAGGTTTTAGATATATCGGTCAAACACTAGCCAATACTACATTTACTGGAGGTTCTGCTTCATTTTCTAATAGTACTACAATTGGATTTACTCAAAGTGGTCCTACTTATTCATTCTTTGTTAATAATGGAAGTCTAACCGCTTCTCAACTAAATACTGGTTCAAATGGTGGAGCAACTGCAGGATATGCACTTAGTGTTGACTCTAATGGTAATTTTGCTTGGATATCTGATATTAATGGAACAAGTGGTACTTCTGGTACTGATGGAACAAGTGGTGTTGATGGTACATTTTATGGATCAAGTGGCACATCAGGAATCGATGGAACAAGTGGAATCGATGGTACTTCTGGAACTGATGGAACTTCGGGTATTGATGGTACTTCTGGAACTGATGGTACTTCTGGAACTGATGGAACTTCTGGAACTGACGGTACTTCTGGAATCGATGGTACTTCTGGAACCGATGGTACTTCAGGAATCGATGGTACAAGTGGAACTGATGGTACAAGTGGAACCGATGGAACTTCTGGTATTGATGGTACTTCTGGAACTGATGGAACTTCTGGAACCGATGGTACTTCTGGTATTGATGGTACTTCTGGAACTGATGGAACAAGTGGTGTTGATGGTACATTTTATGGATCAAGTGGAACAAGTGGTGTTGATGGTACTTCTGGTACTGATGGAACAAGTGGTACTGATGGTACAAGTGGTACCGATGGAACAAGTGGAACTGACGGTACTTCTGGAACTTCTGGAACCGATGGTACTTCAGGAACCGATGGTACAAGTGGAACTGATGGTACAAGTGGAACTGATGGTACAAGTGGTACTGATGGAACAAGTGGTGTTGATGGTACTTCTGGAACTAATGGAACAAGTGGTACTGATGGAACTTCTGGTACTGATGGTACAAGTGGTACTTCTGGAACTAATGGAACAAGTGGAATCGATGGTACATTTTATGGATCAAGTGGAACAAGTGGTGTTGATGGTACTTCTGGAACCGATGGTACTAGTGGTGTTGATGGTACTTCTGGTACTGATGGTACTTCTGGAACCGATGGTACAAGTGGAACTGACGGTACTTCTGGAACCGATGGTACTTCTGGTACTGATGGAACAAGTGGTGTTGATGGTACATTTTATGGATCAAGTGGAACAAGTGGTGTTGATGGTACTTCTGGAACCGATGGTACTTCAGGAATCGATGGTACAAGTGGAACCGATGGAACTTCTGGTATTTCTGGAGTAAATGGTATAGATGGTACAAGTGGTACTTCTGGAACCGATGGTACAAGTGGTACTGACGGTACTTCCGGAACCGATGGAACAAGTGGTACTGATGGAACTTCTGGTACTGATGGTACAAGTGGTACTTCTGGAACTAATGGAACAAGTGGAATCGATGGTACAAGTGGAAATGGTACTTCTGGAACTAATGGAACAAGTGGAACCGATGGAACAAGTGGAACTGATGGTACTTCTGGAACAAACGGAACATCGGGAACTAACGGAACATCGGGAACTAATGGAACTTCAGGAACAAATGGTACGAATGGAACTTCGGGTACTAATGGAACTAACGGTACTTCAGGTACTAATGGAACGTCAGGAACTAATGGAACTAATGGTACAAGTGGAACTGATGGTACAAGTGGAACTGATGGTACTGATGGTACAAGTGGAACTGATGGTACTTCTGGAACCGATGGCACAAGTGGATCCGATGGAACAAGTGGATCCGATGGAACAAGTGGAACTGATGGTACTTCTGGAACCGATGGCACAAGTGGA
>Ga0114969_10000937_pt1 | contig 24731 bp, 25 predicted proteins | sample M_130807_MF_Meta_FD_87316 | JGI IMG/M metagenome (GOLD analysis project Ga0114969, IMG submission 87316) | Freshwater microbial communities from Lake Montjoie, Canada to study carbon cycling - M_130807_MF_MetaG | ecosystem: Environmental > Aquatic > Freshwater > Lake | place: Lake Montjoie...
CAAATATGATTTTGAATTTAAATATACTCCAGTATTTTGTTTTGGAAGTAAGGTGTTGTTGGTTTGTGAAAAACAAAATGAATGAATTGATAGTGCATATATAAAATAGAAAATCACATTAAATTTTATTAAAAATATTTTTTCCATTATTTTTTTGTTAATGTTTTTGTAATAATCCCTCTGATTTGTTTTTGTGTTTTCCATTAAATTCAAATTCTTCCTTTAAAAATTTTTCAGCTGACCTTTTTTCGTTTTGATCAATTCTAGATATTCTAGTTGTTTTATTTTTTGAAGTTTACCCCCGTTTTTGTATGCATCAAAGATATTGAGCTTAAACAATTTGATGCTTTTTATCTTAAGTATATAGTTCAATAAATATACAAAGGGATCTTCGTTTTGTATTAACTTCTTTTCAAGTTTATTGTTGTCTTCCTTTTAAGGACTGGTTTTCAGCCAATCTACAAAAAAAATCTTTAAAAAATTGCTCATTTTTATAAAGTAATAATTTGTTTAAACTTATTGATTGAACTATTCTTACTTTTACTTCGTCAAACTTTAAAAAAGAAAATCTCATTTGAAAGAAATAATAATCCCCATCGAGTTTCCAAATCCTGTTGAGTTTTTTGGTGTTAATGATGCAAATTTAGAAGTAATTCGACGAAAATACCCCACATTAAAGATAATATCACGTGGTCAGGAGTTAAAATTAATAGGGGAAGAATCAGCAATTATTTTACTCAACGATAAAATATTAAATATAATTTCTCATTTTAAAAAAACAAATCTTTTGACTCCTACAGAAGTTGAATTTTTATTAAATGGGAAAGAGTCTAACGGTGAAAATAATAAGTCGAGCACTACAAGGGATAATACGGACGTACTAGTTTTTGCTCATAATGGTTTAATTGTAAGGGCTCGTACTGCAAACCAACGGAAATTAGTAGAAGCTAGTGAGAAAAATGATATTGTTTTTGCAATTGGACCTGCAGGAACTGGCAAAACGTATACAGCAGTTGCTCTAGCAGTTCGTGCTTTGAAAAACCGTGAAATACGTAAAATAATTCTTACTCGTCCGGCTGTTGAGGCAGGTGAGAATTTAGGTTTTCTTCCTGGTGATCTCAAAGAAAAAATTGACCCTTATTTGCGACCACTTTACGATGCTCTTTTTGATATGGTTCCTGGTGAAAAATTAAGAACTTTTATTGAAACGGGTGTTATTGAAGTTGCTCCATTAGCATTTATGAGAGGAAGAACTCTTGATAATGCGTATGTGATTTTAGATGAAGCGCAAAATGCAACTGAAAATCAACTTAAAATGTTTCTAACTAGGATGGGGCCTTCTGCAAAATTCATTGTAACAGGCGATGCAACTCAAATTGATCTTCCTCGAAATCAACCTTCAGGCTTAGTTCAAGCTACTAAATTGTTGAAAAATATTGATGGAATTAGTTTCGTTTATTTGGATGCAACTGATGTCGTAAGACATCGTCTTGTAAGAGATATAATTTATGCTTACGATGATAAACTTGGCAAATTACCAACCAATTCAATTCCTAAATCGTAATTCATTGATTCTTTCTAAATTTCTTTTGTTTTAGTGTATAAGTCGTAGCTTCTATTTTGGGATATCCTATCTTGAAGCCTTAATTTTGCAATCTAAATTTAAAGGATATGCCAGAACTTCTCAGTGATCCAAATTGTATTACTCACAGTGATTTTAGTTTTCCGGGTTTAACAACTGTTTATCATGGTAAAGTTAGAGATGTTTATGTGATAGATTCTAAGTTAATGGTGATGGTTGTTAGTGATCGCATTTCTGCTTTTGATTTCGTAATGCCTAGAGCTATTCCGTATAAAGGACAGGTTCTTAATCAATTAGCAGCCTATTTTTTAAATGCTACTAAAGATATTTGCCCAAATTGGGTAATTGAGGTGGCTGATCCAAACGCAACTGTTGGAATTCTTTGTAACCCCTTTAAAGTGGAAATGGTAATTCGTGGTTATTTAACTGGCCATGCTTGGAGAGAATATTCAGTAGGAAAAAGAGTTATTTGTGGTGTTTCAATGCCTGATGGGATGGTGGAAAATGAACAGTTTCCAATACCAATTATTACTCCCACAACTAAAAGTGATCATGGGCATGATTTAGACATTTCAAGAGAAGAGATTATTAAGCAAGGTATTGTTTCGAAGGAATACTATGAGCAATTAGAAAAATATACTCATGCTCTTTATACAAAAGGTTCTCAAATGGCTGCTGATAAAGGGTTGATTTTGGTTGATACTAAGTATGAATTCGGGATTGCAAACGGAAAAATCTTTGTTATTGATGAAATACATACTCCTGATTCTTCTCGTTATTTTTATGCGGATACTTACCTTGAATTGAAAGAAAAAGGGCTACCTCAACGACAACTTTCAAAAGAGTTCTTACGTCAGTGGTTAATAATAAATGATTTTCAAGGACTAGATGGCCAAGTTATTCCCGATTTTACCGATGATTTTGTGAAAGAAATTAGTGATCGTTATATTGAATTGTTTGAAAAGATTACGGGTAGAACTTTCGAAAAAGCAGATACTTTAAATGTTTTAGACCGTATTTTTCAAAATGTAAACACGTCTTTATTACCACTTCGAACAGGAATTTAGAATAAAAGTGAATTTGGAGGTTTTTCCTGATTTGTTCACTATAACGTATAATCTTATTTACAGGAACCGCACAAAATATTACGGATGTAAAAAAAGTGGAATCAGTTGCTAACATTCCTACTTCAAGATTTTTGCCGAAATATTTTTTACAGCAAATTCAAATGCATCATTCCAAAAAATAAATTTACCTTCTGTTGTTACCGTAAAAGTCTGTTGAATTTGAAGTAATGATAAAGGCTATAAATAAAGTTTTCGCTTAACTTACAGCTTCAACGCTTTTCAATTCAGGAATTGCCTTCAACAAAGATTGTTCAATTCCTGCTTTAAGAGTCATTGTACTCATCGAGCAAGATCTACAGGCACCTTCTAATCGAACTTTAACAATCATTTCATCTGTAAGTTCAACAAAGCTAACGTTTCCCATATCAGCTTCTAAATATGGACGCAATTGCGAAAGCGTATCTTCAATTCGTACAATTAATTGTTCTTGTGTATTCATTTATTAATAACCAATACTCTCTAATGGTTGAGTTGGATTTTGCTTAGCATTTCTTATTGCAACTTGTTGAGCTACATTTCCAGCGACTAAAAAAAATGGCATCGCTGCTGGGTTATCCATTTCCATAACAGCAGGTATTCCTTGGTCGCCACCTTCACAGATACTTTGTATCAAAGGGATCTCTCCTAAAAATGGAACTTTTAATTCATCCGCAAGTTTTCTGCATCCACCTTTTCCAAATAGATAATATTTATTGTCTGGTAATTCAGCAGGTGTGAAATAAGCCATGTTCTCTATCAATCCAAGTATTGGAACTTTTACAGAATCTAATTGAAACATCGCTATCCCTTTTTGAGCATCTGCTAAAGCAACCTGTTGCGGTGTGGAAACAATTACAGCACCAGTTACTGGCACCATCGATACTAAGGTTAAATGAATATCACTTGTTCCAGGTGGTAAATCAATAAACATATAATCTAACTCACCCCAATCAGCATCGGTAAACAACTGACGTAATGCTTTTGATGCCATAGGGCCTCTCCAAACAATTGCTTGTGCTGGGTCAGTAAGAAAACCAATAGAAAGTAATTTTACTCCATATTTTTCTACAGGAAGCATAAACTGTTTTCCTTCTCGCTCTGTAATAAATAATCGCTCATGTTCAACACCAAACATGATAGGTTGGGAGGGACCATAAATATCTGCATCGATTAATCCAACTTTTGCACCAGTTTGTGCCATCGCAATAGCTAGGTTTGCCGCTACAGTTGATTTCCCAACGCCTCCTTTACCAGAGGCTACTGCAATAATATTTTTAACACCCGGAAGAACCTCTGATTTATCAACTCTAAGGGAAGTAACGTTAGCGGTCATGTTTACAGTAACTTCTGCTTCTGAATCTACAAAATGTAATATTGCGTTTTTACATGCATTTGCAATTAATTCTTTAAGCGGACATGCAGGTGTAGTTAAAACAACAGTAAAGCTCACTTGTTTGCCTTCAACAGAAATATCCTTTATCATATTTAAAGTAACAAGGTCTTTTTTAAGATCAGGCTCCTCAACATTACGTAAGGCGTCTAAAACTTGCTCTTTGGTAATCATTTTAATCTTTAATTCTTTTAATTTTTATAGAAATACTTGGTATTACAAATGTACGAAAGGAAATCAAGCATTGAACATTTAATGACAATAGAAAATAAAAAAAAATCCGAAAGGTTTGTCATTCGGATTTATAAATAATTTAACTAAATTATTTATATCTTTTTGCAAATAACCATTGGTGAAGCCCATCGTACTAAGGCAAATCCTCCAAAGAGTACTAAATTAAAAAATAAATCACCCATAATTGTACCTTTAAAAAAGGGAATGGCAAGAATAAAACAATCAGTTAATCCCGCTACGGTATGTGGATAATAACCAGCTGCCCAAGTACCGAAATTAGTAATAATGAAGAAAAGAATCGATCCAATAAGAGAAGCAACCATGATAGTTTGACGTTGCTCCCTTCCTCTTAAAAGAAATCCTAGAGATGCGATTAAGGCGATACTACCATAAACCCAAATCATTTGATCATGAAATCCATTGCCATGCAAAAGTTGTAACATAACATCGCTAAGAAGCATAGCAGCAATTGGAATTAAAACAGCCAATTTTTTGTTGCTAATATAAACTCCAGCAAACAAACCCATTGCAGCAATTGGAGTGAAGTTAAATGGATGCGGAATTAATCTACAAATTACAGCAAGTAAAATAAAACCTACTACTACTTTAAAACGTGTATCAATAATTATATTTTTACTTTTTATTTCACTTGACATATTGGTAAGAATTTTTATATAAGAATTATTAAACTATAAATTTTAACATATAATTATGCATTTCCATGATTTGGGTAAATCTGAAAACCAGCCAAAGAAATTACCCAACCCTGAGTTGGAGTAGTATAAGGTGTCATTGAATTGAAATTTTCAAGTAATGAATATGTTTGAGCACTTGCTGAAGCAAAACTTAAGATCAAATAAAAACCTATAGGTTTTTATTATGATTATTTTTTTTCAAGGGATAAAGATACAAAACTCATTCTTAGTTTCCTCGCCAAATTTTCAACCCTTCTTCTGCTTGCCTAACTAACATTTGGTACCCATTTAAAGTTTGAGCTCCATTGGCACCACCTCTTTTAAGAAATTGACTTTCAGGGGGGTTGTAAACTAAATCAAATAAAAGATGGAATTTATTTATTCCTTGATAAGGAATATCTGGAAAGCTATCCAAATTTGGAAACATTCCTAAGGGTGTTGTATTAATAATAATAGTTGCGTTTCGGATGTCTAGTGTTGTTAATTGATCGTAATGAATATGTTCATCAGAAACGGGATATCTTGTTGCAATTCTGTATTCAATGTTTAGTTCGTTAAGTACAAATGCAACAGTTTTTGCTGAACCGCCATTCCCTAAAATTAATGCTTGTGTATGGTATGGTTTTAATAGGGGCTTTATCGTTTCTTTAAAACCAATGTAATCAGTATTGAATCCAGCAAGTTTTAAATTAGATTGAACAACTACAGTATTTACAGCTCCAATTTTTTTAGCTTCATTACTTATTGAATTTAAGTAAGGAATAATCTTTTCTTTAAATGGAATTGTAACATTAAATCCAACAAGATTTTCTTTTTTAATAGTTGAAATTAATTGATCTAATGAAGAAATCTCACAGTTAATATAGGAATAATTTACTAATCCTTCTCTTTCAAATTTTGCAGTGAAATATGCTTTCGAAAAGGAATGAGATAATGGAAAACCGATTAGTCCGTATGCAGGCATTAGGATTTTCGGAAACGTTGTTTAAGGATGCCAATTACCATCGGTAACACAGAAATAATAACAATTAAAATTACTACTAATTCAAAATGTTTTTTAACCCATTCAATCTGACCAAATAAATATCCGGAAACTGACATTGAACTAATCCATAGAATTCCACCAGCTATATCATAAGGAAGAAAACGTGATTTGTAATTCATTTTACCTAGGCCTGCTACAAAGGGAGTAAAGGTTCTTACGATGGGAACAAACCTTGCCATAATTATCGCTTTTGTTCCATGTTTTTCGAAAAACTCATGCGTTTTTTCGATGTACTCTTGCTTAACCAATCTTCGTCCACCAATTTCTATATTGGTAGCTCTTAAACCTATAAATCTTCCAATAGCATAATTACAATTATCTCCTGCAATTGCAGCAATCGATAAAACAATAATAATATAAGTTAAACTCAGTCCGGTCGATTCATTTGCACATAAAGCGCCGGCAGCAAATAACAAAGAATCGCCTGGTAAAAAAGGCATAACTACCAACCCAGTTTCAATAAAAATAATAAGAAACAAAATACCATAAACTGCGGATCCATATTCCTGAGCCATCGATAAAAGATGTTCGTTAATATGTAATATAAAATCTAATAATTGACTAATCATAAATTAATATGTCGGAATAGTTGGATCAATTTCTTTTGCCCACCCTAAAATCCCACCTTTTAAATTAAAAAGATTTGTATACGCAAACCGTTTTTCAAGTTCATTAATTGCTGCTGCACTTCTTGAACCGCTTCTACAATGAATAATAACAGGCTTATCTTTATTTATTTTTTCAACTTGTTCAATTATAAATCCTAATGGTATTAATTCGCCATTAATATTGCAAGTATCATACTCATGAGATTCACGAACATCAATCAATTGAAAATCGACATTGGAGTCGATCATTTCTTTTAACTCTTGAACTGTTTTTTCTTTTATCATGCTTTAACTGTACTGTTTTTATCTATTAACTGCGAATTATTGCTGTCAGGATTATGTAACGAGATGTCAAGGTATTGGAAAAAGGTATCACTCCTTAACCCAATGCGTAATGTTTCTAATGCAATAACATCACTTGTTGAGATGTTACCTAAGTTTACATTAGCACCAAAATATTTAATGAAATATGCTTGCTGTGATTTTTGTGGTGTTTCCCAAATAATTTTATCAGCAGGAATTTTAGCAACAATTTTATTTATCAATACTACGTGCGCCTTCCCATTTGGTCGATAAATTCCTACTGTTCCACTCTCACGCGCTTCAGCAATAACCTTCCACACACCGGCGTCAAGTTCTGCTTGCATCATTTCAATCCATTTATTAGGGCGAATTAAAATCCCTTCTTCTTTTGATCCAACTTCGCTTATTACAGTAACTCTCTTACTTAATCGATGAATATAATGACATTTTTCTTGGTGAGGCATTGTTATTGAACCATCAGAAACTTCACAATATTCCATTTTATATCGATCCATTAAATGAAGATAATCATCAAATTGACCTCTTATAATATAAGCCTCTAATAAAGTGCCGCCAAAATAAACTGGAATTTTACATTCTTTATAAAAAGCCAATTTGCGCTCTAAATTAGGTGTAACTAATGAAGTGCCAAAGCCCAGTTTTACGATGTCGATAAATACACCAGAGCCATCAATCATATTCTCACATTCACGAATACTCAATCCCTTGTCCATTACCATTGTTAAGCCTGATTGACGAGGCTTATCCGTACGATTCGGTAGATGGGTTAATTCAAAATTTCTCATTCCTTTTCTCTTTTTTGTCCGATCAAAGTTTGTACTCTTGGATCTAATTCTAATCCTGGAATTATATCGAACATGATTCCATAAATTGTAGCATCTTTTTCTAATGCAATCTGTAATTGACTATAGGATTCTTGTAAATATCCTGCCGCATATAAATAACAAACATGTCGATAATATAATTCTGCGTTATCTGGATGGTAAAGTAGTGCTGTATTAATTAATTCTACAGCATCCATTGGTTTGTTCATCTCAATTAATAAGTCTGAATAGGCTATCCAACCATCTGCATTTTCTGGATCAAAATCAATTACTTTACGATAACATTCTTCAGCTACTATGAAATTATTTAATCTGTATTCACAATCTCCCATTGCCAACCAATAATCACCATGTTGATCGTCGATTTCTATTGCTTTTTTAATATAATGCATAGCCTCGTACCAACGCTCTTCTTCTTCAAATGTAACTCCTATCCCATACCAGGCCTGAGCCATTACAGGATTTATTTTTACAGCCTTTTTGTAATAGGTTCGAGCATCTTCATATTGCTGAAGTTGTTCGTGACATTCTCCTAAATTGTAATATATAAATGAATCAGGTTGACAATATTCAAAAGCCATTTTGTAACGGTCGATAGCTTCTTGAAATTTTTCCATCATAGAAAGAGATTGCGCCATATCCAAATGAGCTGGAGAAAAATCTTCTTTAATTAATAAACAATAATCATATGCCTTTAACGACTGTTCGTAATCTCCTTGCTTCCCAAAAATATCACCTAAATAATACCATAGCATATATGAATAAGGATGTTCGTCAATAAGATTTTTAAAAAAGGTAACTCCATCCGTTAGTCTTCTACTAAATTCTAAACTTACCATAATTTCTTCCATTGCAATTTCGTTGGAAGCATTTTCAGTAAGACATAAAAAATAATAATCTACAGCTTTGTTATAATCCATCATATTCTGATAGGTAATTGCTAAACTTAAATAGATATCATCTTTTTGTTCTTCTGCTAAACTTAAAGCTTTTTTAAAACTTGCTATAGCTCTTGGAAATTGTTCTAATGCATTGTAAATATTTCCTCTTATAATATGTATTTCAGCATCAAATGGATTTACATGTTCTACTGTTTCTAAAAGGACTAATGCTTCTTCTTCACGACCTAACATTGCAAATAAATGAGCTTCTTTTAGGTTGAAGCTAATTGATTGTGGATGTAAGGAATGAGCATAACGAGCTACATCCAGTGCTTGGTCAAATTGTAATGTTTCAATAAAATGATCAATGATTTTTAAAAGAGCATCAACGTCAAAAAAATATCGTTCCTTAAGACGCATCATTTCTTCGTATCTTTTGATAGAACTACTCAGCAAATCATTTTGATCTGCGCTAAAATTTAGGTCATCATCTTCTTCATCCATACTAGCTTTTTCCGTCGTTACAAATGTACGGTTTTTAGTGAAGTTAATGATAATTTCTTAATTCAGTTGAAGTATTTTACATTTTTAATCAAAATTGACGTTACTTTTGCACTTCATTATTGTTTTTTGTTTCTGCAATGATAAAAATTATAATTCTCCATGAGATTTACTAATAGTCCTCGTACAGCCATTATTGTTGGCGCAACTGGTTTGGTTGGCCAAGCGCTACTTGAGGTCCTATTAGCCGATATGTCATTCAAAAAAATAATTGTTTTCACTCGTCGACCACTAACTATTAAGCATTTAAAGTTGCAAGTGGTTGAAATTGAATTTTTTAATTTTAACAAAGAAGAGAACTATTTTAAAGAAGCTCAGGTTGTTTATTGTTGTATTGGTACTACTATTAAGAAGGCAGGGTCAAATGAAGAATTTCGAAAGGTTGAATATGAGATTCCCGTTCAATTGGCAAAAACCGCCTCTAAATGTGGGGTTCGTACCTTTGTTGTAATTTCTTCTTTAGGAGCTAATCTAAATTCTAATAATTTTTATCTGAAAACTAAGGGAGAAATGGAAAGAGACGTGGCTAATTCAAAGTTTATTAAGCTAGCTTTTGTTCGACCATCCTTTTTGTTAGGTGAAAAGAATGAATTTCGATTTGTAGATCGATTAAGTCAGTTCTCTGCTGCTCTTTTCTCCCCTTTACTTATTGGTCCCTTTAGGAAATACCGCCCCATTCATCATTTGGTTGTTGCTAAAGCCATGGTGCAAATCTCTAATTCAGCGAGTAGTGAAACTATTTATGAATCTTATGATTTGAATCGCTTGGTTAAAAGTGTTTCTAATTACACTATTTTTTTAATTTTTTTATGTAAATGTTTGATAATAAATTAGTTGATATAAAAAATTTAAATTTTATTTCGATTTTTTGCAAATTTAACGAGTAGAATTGGTTGGTTATAAGAATACTTGGATACCTTAAGTTGAATTAAAAGAGGTTAAGATTGTAGTTTAAATGAGATAAAAATTACTCCTTCTTCTAATTATATTTCTACCTCTTCTAAAATAAAACTATAAATGAATTATTGGTTCAAAATACAATTATAAATGGAAAATATATGCCACATATTGATTTAAATGAAGTGAATGTTGGCGCAAAAAGAGTTTCAAATACAAAAGACAATGTTGCAATTACTGAAGCATCAGCAAACAATTAAATAATTCAAATGAGTGCAAGGAAATCGTTTGATCGAATAGCTAATTATCGGGTCATTTACGGAAAAACGATAATTCATAAAATGATTCCAGGTTAGTTTGCCTAGAAAAAAAATTATAATTCTTATTCACGGTTATCCAAAATAGGTGAGCCTTTTATTTATAGAATAATATTCCTTTTTTTATTTCCAAAAATCTTCAGTTTGGAAATGGCTTTTGCATATGAACTGTATGATTTAATTGGCTATATTTGAAAGAAAAATGATATTAATAAGAATAGATGATTTCTTTAAAGAGTGGCAGTATGAAAGTGATACTACTTTGAAATTATTTTCAAATCTTAATAATGATTCATTTAATAAAGTTACTCATAAAAAAGTTCGTTCGATTAGAAACCTTAGTTGGCATATTGCTAGTACTCCTCTTGAAATTTTAACACTTGCAGGTCTAAAAATGATTGGCGCTGACCATGAATCAATAGCTCCAACAAATGGAAATCAGTTAATAAAAATTTACGAATTGGCAATTGAACAGGTAAATTTAAATGTATCAGTTTGGGACGATTCAGATTTCAATGAAAAGGTAAATATGTATGGTGATGAATGGACAAAAGGAAGTGCACTTAACGTTTTAAATAAACATCAAGCACATCACAGAGGTGAATTAATTGTATTAATGCAATTGCACAATTTGCCTATTATTGGAGTCTATGGACCAACTTTTGAAGATTGGAAACAAATTAGTATAGAGCCATTAGTATAAATGAAAATGAGACTAAAAAACAGGATTCTATTCCTTTTGTTATTGGTAGTTAAAATATCTAACGGACAACAAGCACCCATTATAAAATTCAAAGATTTAAATTCTATTTTAAATCGTAAAACAGATACATTATATGTTATTAATTTTTGGGCAACTTGGTGTGATCCTTGTGTTCATGAATTAACAGATTTTTTAAAATTAGAAAACGAATTATCTGAAAAAAAAGTAAAGTTTCATTTTGTAAGTCTAGATTTTAAAAGAGATTATGATTCGCAATTCCTTCCTTTTCTCCAAAAGCATTCAATGGATAAATTTGTTTATTTGTTGGATGAACCGGATTACAATTCATGGATCGATAAAGTTAATCCAAAGTGGAAAGGATCAATTCCTACAACAATTATTATTAGTCATAACCCAGATTCAATTGATTTTAATGAAGGTGAATTGAATTATGAATCCTTGGCTAGGAAGATTAAAAGCCACATACATTAAAAACAGGTTTCTGGGTTATATGTTTAAATTGGTAAGATTTGATTATTTGATTTCTTTTAGGATAAACAGTTGAGATAATACTAAAGCCAAGGCCTTGGAGATTCTTGCTGAATTGATTAAATTTCAAGATTACATTTGTTATTCCGATTTATTTTAAAAAAAAGAGATTCAATTGCTATAAAGACTAAAAACTTTAAGACCTTTGCGCCTCTAAAATTATTGTGAAGATCTGTTCTCAATAATTTATCCTAAATTATCCTTCAACGAAGGAATTGTATTCTACAATTTATTATGCCTAATCAAGATATTTCAAAGCTAGACCCCCGCAAGTTTATTATCATCAAAGGGGCTTCGATGCATAATCTCAAAAAACTGGATGTTGCAATACCTAGAAATGGTTTCGTTGTTATTACTGGTTTAAGTGGTTCAGGCAAAAGTTCACTTGCTTTTGATACTTTATACGCTGAAGGACAGCGTAGGTATGTAGAAAGTTTATCTTCCTATGCAAGGCAGTTTATAGGAAGAATGGATAAACCAGAAGTTGATTATATTCTAGGCATTGCTCCAGCAGTAGCGATTCAACAAAAAGTAAATACTAGAAACCCACGTTCAACCGTAGGTACAAGTACAGAAGTTTATGACTACTTAAAATTACTTTTTGCAAGAATTGGTAAAACGACTTCTCCCATATCAGGTCAGTATGTTAAAAAACAGGCTGTAGCTGAAGTAGTTGATTTCATTAAAGATTTTCAATCTGGAAAGTTTCTTATTGCAACAACATTAATGCGATATCCAGAAAGAACTTTAGAAGAAGATTTGAATATATTACTTCAAAAGGGATTTACAAGATTAATTATAAATGGTCAGATTCGTGAAATAGAACAAGAAATTTCAAATCCTACTTTCATTGAAACGGTTTCTAAGCCTGCACGCGGAAGAAAACCTAAAGTTGTTGAACCAGTTATTGAAATTTATCCTCATCATAATTATCAATTATTAATTGATCGTATTGGCTTTAGTAGTGATCCAGACGAAGAACTTATTGCAAGGATGGCGGATTCTGTTCAAACTGCATATAGCGAAGGCAATGGAACTTGCATTATTCATAAAATTGAAAATGAAGGAAGTTTATTGTCGAATAATTTCTCAAATCGATTTGAATTGGATGGTATTACTTTTGAAGAACCATCTGTTCATCTATTTAGCTTTAATAATCCTTATGGAGCATGTAAAAAATGTGAGGGCTTTGGATCAATAATAGGAGTTGATAATGATCTTGTAATTCCTGATAAAAGTTTATCCGTTTTTGATGGCGCAATTGTTTGTTGGAAAGGTGAAAAAATGAAAGAGTGGAATGATAAATTAGTTTTAAATTCTTTCAAATTTGATTTTCCTATTCATAAACCCTATTACGAATTAAGCAAGTTTCATAAAGAGTTATTATGGAAAGGAAATGAATATTTTAAAGGTCTTACCGATTTTTTTAATTATCTAGAAGGACAAACGTATAAAATTCAATATCGAGTAATGTTATCTCGCTTTAGAGGTAAAACATTATGCCCGGAATGCAACGGTACTCGCTTACGAATGGATGCTAACTATGTAAAGATTGCTGGCGTTTCAATAAGTGAAATTGTACTCATGCCAACAAAGGAAAGTATTCAGTTTTTCGCTTCTTTAAAATTAAATGAGAATGATGCTCAAATTGGAAAACGGTTATTAACGGAAATTACAAATCGATTACAGTTTTTAGATGATGTGGGTTTAGGATATCTTAATTTAAACCGACTAGCTAATACATTGTCAGGTGGTGAATCACAACGTATTAATCTTGCAACTTCCTTAGGGAGTACTCTTGTTGGTGCAATGTACATTTTAGATGAGCCAAGTATTGGATTGCACCCTCGCGATACAATTAGGTTAATTAATGTTTTAAAGCAACTGCAAAAAGTTGGCAATACCGTTATTGTAGTGGAACATGATGAGGAAATTATGCGAGCAGCTGATCAATTAATTGATATAGGTCCTGGAGCTGGAATTAATGGAGGAAATCTTGTTTTTCAAGGAGGATTTCAAGAGCTAGAAAAACAAACTGAAAGTTTAACAGCAATGTATTTGACAGGCAAAGATGTTATTCCTGTTCCTGATCTTCGCAAAAGTTGGAAGAAACACATTGAAATTCTTGGTGCCAGAGAAAATAATTTAAAACATGTAAATGTAAAATTTCCGCTTGGAATAATGACCGTTGTAACAGGTGTTAGTGGTTCTGGGAAAACATCATTGGTTAAAAAAATATTATTTCCTGCTGTTAAAAAAACACTTGGAGGTTACGGTGAATCAACAGGAAATTTTGATCGAATGGATGGAAATTACTTAGATATTACTGCTGCCGAAATGATTGATCAAAATCCTATTGGAAAGTCTTCAAGATCAAATCCTGTTACGTATATAAAGGCTTATGATGAAATAAGAGCATTATATGCCGATTTGCCAATGTCTAGAACACGTGCAATGAAACCTTCTCATTTTTCATTTAATGTGGAAGGAGGTCGCTGTGAAGCTTGTCAAGGGGAAGGAATTATTACTGTAGAGATGCAATTCATGGCGGACATTCATTTAAAATGTGAAACATGTAAAGGAAAACGCTTTAAAGCAGAAGTATTAGCAATTGAATATCGTTCAAAAAACATATTTGATATTCTTGATATGACTGTTGAGGAGGCTCTTGACTTTTTTAATGTAGCTGCAGGGCCAAGTAAATATCAATTACCACATAGTAAAATATGTAATAAGGTTCTACCGTTGTATGATGTAGGACTAGGTTACATTAAACTTGGGCAAGCCTCAAGTACTTTAAGTGGGGGAGAGGCACAACGAATTAAACTTGCATCATTCTTAAGTAAAGGTAATCAAGCAACAAGTACTTTATTTGTTTTTGATGAACCTACAACCGGACTTCATTTTCATGATATTCGTAAGTTATTAGATGCATTTAATGCGCTTGTGAAAAATGGGAATACACTTGTAGTAATTGAACATAATCTTGAAATTATTAAATCTGCTGATTGGGTAATTGACTTAGGTCCTGAAGGTGGTAATGAAGGTGGTTATGTTTTATTTGAAGGAACTCCTGAGGGATTAGTAAAGTCGAAAACTTCTGTAACTGGAAAATATTTAAAAGAAAAAATTCAAGATCTAAAGAAGAAAGAAAAGTTGGTTAATTAGAAGAGCGTACTAAATTAAAAATTCAAAACAAATAAAAGAATCATATGCTAATAGCTATTCTTTCAATATTAATCACCTCTTTTTTATTCGAACGTTATATTGAATGGATAAATTCAAAATCATGGAATGATAAACTTCCTACTCCTCTTATAGGATTTTATGATCAAGATGAATATAGTAAGGCGCAAAAATACGACCGTGCAAAATTGAAATTGTCAGCTATAAGTAGCTCTTTAGGCTTGTTATTAATGTTGATGTTTTTATCTTCAGGAAGTTTTGCTTTAGTAGATAGTTGGGCAAAGCATCAATCTTCTGATTTGATAGTACAGACTTTGTTATTTTTCGTAGTACTTGCATTATTATCTGATATTCTTCAAATGCCTTTCGAGATTTACAAAACATTTGTTATTGAAGAACAGTTTGGCTTTAATCGATCTACTTTGAATACTTTTTTTTCTGATAAAATTAAAGGATATTTTCTTGCCGCTTTGTTAGGAGGTAGTTTATTATCGCTTTTTGTTTTATTTTATCAAATAGCAGGAAGTAATTTTTGGTGGATTGCATGGTTAAGTATTAGTTTTCTTAGTTTATTAATAAGCATGTTTTATACATCATGGATATTACCATTGTTTAATAAGTTAAGCCCTTTGCCAGATGGGGAGTTACGTTCGCGGTTACAAGAATATTGCAAAAAGGTGGGATTTCCTGTTGCTGATTTATTTGTAATGGATGGTAGCAAAAGATCAAGTAAAGCAAATGCTTTTTTTAGTGGAATAGGCCCCAAAAAGAAAATAGTATTATTTGATACACTTATAGAAAAGCATAGTACTGACGAATTAGTTGCAGTTATGGCACATGAAGTTGGGCATTATAAGAAGAAGCATACACGAATGATGATAGTAGCTTCAATTTTACAAACTGGTTTTATGTTAGCATTGTTTTCTCGTGTTATTTCAAATCCTGAATTAGCAAAGGCCCTTGGCTCTAAAGAAACTTCCTTAGCATTAGGTATGATGGCTTTTGCAATACTCTATAGTCCTGTTTCATTGGCATTAGGCATTCTTACTAATGCATTGTCGCGTAAGCATGAATATGAGGCTGATGCATACGCAGCTTCAACTTTTAAAGCAGAACCTTTAATGGATGCATTAAAAAAATTATCGCATGACAACCTAAGTAATTTGCAACCTAATCGTTGGTATGTTAGAATATATTATTCACATCCGACACTTATGCAAAGGCTTGTGCAATTAAAATTATATATTAAATCTTAAATTTCTGCTTCGAAGCGCTCAATAGAATATTCTTCATCAAGTAAAATATCCGAAGTTAAATGCGCTGCCATTTTAGACGCTAACCATGGTCCCATCATTACTCCTTTTGTGCCTAACCCATTAAAAATCGCAAGTTGAGGATATTTAGGATGTCGTCCTAAAAATGGTCTTCTATCTTTTGTACTTGGTCGAACTCCAGCTTTGTGATCAATTATTTCAAACTCACAATTAATTGATTTTTTGATAGCGTCAATTAATTTATTTTTTCCTAAATCAGTTGGAATCTCATCAAGTGAATCCCAACTGTAAGTGGCGCCACACAGAAAGACGTTATTCCCTTTAGGAATAATTTTTAATGCGTGATTAATCACATATTCTTCTGGAATTTTATTACATCGAATTGTGATCAATTCTCCTTTAGCAGGATTAAATGGCAAATAACCAAAATATTTATCTGCTTTTGCTTGGTATCCAGTGCAGGATATAAATGTAGTTGCTTCAATGTTTTTCCATCGCACTGTAGTATCTATAATTTCTAAATCATTTATGTCAAAATTTTCTTGAATAATTTGATGGTTATCAATTAACAAATTTCTATAAGAATCTAAAAAAAAACTAGTATTTAACCAACCACCTTTTATTAAAAATTGACCTCCGAATGGAGCATTTATTATTGGATTTGTTTGGGAGCTTGATATAGTTTTTCCTATATATTCAGTACAAAATGGATCATCTACTTTTGTTAACCAATCGTTATGATTTCTCTGTGAACTAAAAACTTCTAACACAGGATAATTTTGAAAAAAATTTTGCCCTAAAAATACTTCTAATTCTTTATACGTTTCATGGGCAAAAGGTATAAATGTTTCTGCTCGCCAACTTTTCAATAGCCTTCTTCCTGCTATTGGATGAATAAGACCAGCTGCAACTTTTGAAGAAGTTGATCCAAGATAAGGATCAACAACAATGCAGTTGAATCCTCGTTTAATTAAGGACCAACTTAAAAGAGATCCTGCTAGACCTTGTCCTGCAATTAAAAAATCTGTTTTACGTATTCCTTGCAAAATAAAAATTAGGGACGGTCACCTTTATAGGATATGATTGCAAGTTTATCTCCTTTAGGACTCATTGAAAGACGATAGAAAGTGCCAACAGTTTTAACAAGATCTACCACTTCAATCCATTTTGGAGCATCTGCTTTGGTATCAATATAAAATAATTTGGTTTTATAGGCGGCGAAAACTTTTCCATCAGGCGACCAACAATAATCTTCTACATCTTTCATCATGTCAACTATGGGCATCCTTTCTTCTTTCTCCATATTATAATACATCAAAATATATTTGCCATCTGAACTTTTTTGAACATAGCTCAAATTATTGGTTCCCGGTATTCTTGCTAAGCATCTTCCAAATCCACCTGTCATCAAGATGATTGATTGTTGTATTTTCATATCAAATTGACTTAAGATACCCGCAACACCATTTAACATATAAGTTCCTACTGTTGTATCGTTCATCCAAGTATAATAAGCAATAGAATCCTCATTTTCCATTAATAATTCTGGCTGTGATCCGTCAAAAGGTAATGAATAGAACCTTTGAGCTTTATCTTCATCAACTCTAACAATTGATAACTTGAATTTTTCATTTGGAATTGGCTGTGGTTGAAATTCACTCTCCGGTGTATTCGTAATTTGTCTTGTTAATTTTTTCTTAATATTATATTCAAAAATGTCACTTTGAACTGTGTCAGGCATACTAGAATACCATAATATACCACCATCTTTTGAAAAACATGGTTGATTATCGTAATAATCATTGTCAGTAATCCGTTCTGGTGTTCCTGCAACAACTTTTTCGTTTTGCATTGAAATATCCATCAACCATATTTCTGTAGTATTTGGTTGCGCTTGGCTATTTGTAAAATAAATTGTGAATAATATAAATAAAACAATCTTTAATTTCATAATATAAATTTTAATTTATTGGTTGATAGAATGCTTACAAATATAGCATAAGTTAGTTGTCTTGATGCAAATTTTTAATGAAGAAAAAGGAGTTAATTTACATCCAATATTATTTTATTTCCTTTTTTGAGTGATTTCATTCGAATTCATTCCTGGATTTACTCCTATAACGATAATTTCATCAGTTATTGCCTTACCTGCTATCACAATTGTATCTGAATTAAAGAGCACTAAATTTGCTTGTTTTAATTTATCAGTAAAATCTAAATCTCTTGAAATTGTTCGATTATAAATTCCGAATTTTTGAATTATTTTATATTTTCGATGAGTAGCCGTAAGCTGAAGCATCGATTGTTGTTCTACTAAATAATAATTTTCTTTAAGTTGAAATTCCTGTGCCGATACATATTTTCCTAAGCTACCGCTTATTAAATAAAAAAGTTGCGAAGGAGCATAAAAAAATAATCCCAAAGATATTAGAAAGGCTCCAAAATAATATTTAAGAAATTTTAGTTCTATGTTCTTTCTTAATGCATAACCTGAAAGAATTAATCCAGAACAAAAAGTAAAAATCATTAAAAAGTTAGCGACCTTAATATTAATATAAATAAATATGGTAGTAATGGTTAAAATGAAAAAACTAAAATGTATTGTTGCAAAAATTTTAAAGAAATGGATATTTAATTTTGGTGCCATCATAGCAAATACTAGAGCTAATGCTAATGAAATAATATATGCTATTATTGCTGTAATTAATAAAAATGGAGTCATACTTAATTGTTTTAATATTTGACTTTTAAAACACTTTCCAGTCCTAAAAGTTCGTCCCTAAATCTAGCTGCTTCCAAAAAGTCAAGTTCTTTTGCTGATTTTTCCATATTTTTCCTACATGCAACAATCGCTTTATCTAGTTGATCTTTTGTCATGTACTGAACTATTGGATCGGCGGCAACATTTAATTCTTCTTTTTCATAATAAGCTTTTGATTCCCCTTGTCTACTTGTTCCACCTGAACCTTGGTTGAATATTTCTGCTGTTGATTTATTGATTGCTTGTGGAATAATTCCATTCGCATCGTTATAAGCCATCTGTTTTGTACGTCTTCGATTTGTTTCATCAATAGTTAATTGCATGCTGTTTGTTATTTTATCAGCATACATTATTACTCGTCCGTTTAGGTTTCTTGCAGCTCTACCTGCGGTTTGTGTTAAAGATCTGTTTGAACGTAAAAAACCTTCTTTGTCAGCATCTAAAATTGCAACTAATGATACTTCTGGTAAGTCTAATCCTTCTCTCAAAAGATTTATTCCAATTAATACATCAAAAACGCCTAATCTTAAATCACGTAAAATTTCAACTCTATCTAATGTTTCAACTTCGGAATGAATATACCTACAACGAATTTCCAATTTGGTCATGTATTTTGCTAATTCTTCAGCCATCCTCTTTGTAAGAGTTGTAACAAGAATTCGTTCTTTACGTTTTATTACTTTTTCAATTTCTTCTAAAAGGTCATCCACTTGATTTCCTACTGGACGAACTTCAATTGGAGGGTCAAGCAAACCCGTAGGACGTATTACTTGTTCAACAATTACTCCTTCACTTTTTTGCAATTCATAATCTGCTGGAGTGGCACTAACAAAAACAACCTGTTGCAGCTTGGTTTCAAACTCTTCAAATGTTAAGGGTCGGTTATCAATTGCCGCTGGTAGTCGAAAACCATATTCTACTAAGTTTATTTTCCTTGATCGATCTCCTCCATACATAGCTCTTATCTGTGGTATGGTAGCATGACTCTCATCTATCACCATCAAAAAATCATCAGCAAAATAATCAAGTAAACAGAATGGACGTTGTCCTTGACCTCTTCCATCAAAATAGCGAGAGTAATTTTCAATTCCTGAACAATAACCAAGTTCACGAATCATTTCCAAATCAAAAGTTACACGATCTTCTAAACGTTTTGCTTCTAAATATTTTCCTTGTTCTTTAAAATATTCAGTTTGTTTCATCATGTCTTCCTGTATTTGGAAGATTGCACCTTGTTGTCTTGCTTGACTCGTTACAAATAAACTTGCTGGAAAAATGGCTAAATGATCATGTAATTCGTATTTTTTTCCTGTAGAAGGTTCGATAGTTGATAGCTCTTCTATTTCATCGCCAAAAAAACTTATTCGAACTCCTAGATCGCTATAGCCTGGAAATACATCCACAGTATCACCTTGAACTCTAAATGTTCCTCTTTTAAATTCAACAACTGCACGTGAGTATAAGCTGGATACTAATTGATGCAATAATGAATTTCTGCTAATCTTTTGGCCTTTTTGAATTCGTATAATATTCTCGGCAAAATCAGCAGGGTTTCCCATACCATAAATACAGGAAACCGATGAAACAACAACAATATCTCTTCGTCCGGATAGGAGAGAAGTAGTTGTGCTTAGCCTTAGCTTTTCAATTTCTTCGTTTATCGAAAGATCCTTTTCAATATAGGTATTTGAAGTTGGGAGATATGCTTCTGGTTGATAATAATCGTAATACGAGACGAAATATTCTACTGCATTTTTAGGAAAAAAATTTCTGAATTCGCCATATAATTGGGCTGCTAAGGTTTTATTATGGCTTAAAATTAACGTTGGTTTTTGAACATTTTTAATAACATTCGCCATTGTAAAAGTTTTTCCAGATCCAGTAACTCCTAAAAGTGTTTGTGCGGAATCACCTCTTTCAACACCAGCAGTTAGTTGTTTAATTGCTTCTGGTTGATCTCCAGTAGGTTGAAAGTCGGAAACGAGGTTGAAATTCATGTTTCGCAAAGATAGGTTACATAAAGTTTATATGATGTTCATAATTGATTCATAATTTGATTTCATTTTTTGAAAATGGTTTTTGTACTTTCGCGCCTTAAACATTTTAATCATCCATGAAAATAAAGCAATTAATGCTCCCAGCAATTGCAGTAGCTATGATGGCTGCCTCTTGCAATGCACAGGACAAAAAGAAAGACACTATGAAAACCGAACAGGATTCAATTAGTTACAGCTTTGGTATATCAATTGGAAACAATTTGAAAACCAATTCATTAGACTCATTAAACGTTGACATGCTTGCAAAAGGTATGAAAGATGTTTTCTCGGGAAAAACTGCAATTACACAAGAAGCTGCTGATTTAAAAATCAATGGTTATATGGCAGCTAAAGAGAAAGTTAAAGGCGAAGGCAATGTTAAAAAAGGACTAGAATTTCTTGAAGCTAACAAAAGTAAGCCAGGTGTAACAGTTACTGCTTCAGGATTGCAGTATGTTATTATGAAAGCTGGAACAGGTTCTAAACCAGGATTAAATGATAAAGTTTCTTGCCATTACCATGGAACCTTAATCGACGGAACTGTATTTGATAGTTCTGTTGATCGTGGCCAACCAGCTAGTTTTCCTGTCTCTGGTGTAATACCGGGTTGGACCGAAGCATTACAAATGATGCCAGTAGGTTCTAAATGGAAATTATTTTTACCTTCTAACTTAGCTTATGGTGAGCGTGGCGCAGGTGGTAAAATAGGACCAAATAGTGTATTAGTTTTTGAAGTTGAATTATTAGCTATTGAGCCTTCGGCTCCAGCAGGAAAAGAAACTAAATAATTAATAAATTTTAAAAGCGGTCACTCTTACATATAGTGACCGCTTTTATTTTATATCAACTGATACGCCAATTAGGTGGATAGATCGATTTAGTAAACGGTTTTGTTTTAACTAAATTTCTGAGAATACTAAATTTAGAGGGCTCTCCATTTATTATCCTTATCGCCAAAAAACGTTCAAGTAAATTTAATTGTTCAATTGTTGTTGGCTTAAAATATCCTTGACAGAATTCGCTTCTTAACACGTTTGTTTTTTTTGTTTCAAACAAATCTAAGTCGCAAATCATTTTTCTAATCCATTTTTTGATTAATTAAGGTTTTTAATAGGTGAATCTTCTATTAATAAACGTTATAATTATTCTTCACTATTTAACCCTGTCCATTGAACAAATAAATTTTCAGGAATAGAAGTGGATGAGTTTTTGAAAAAGTACCTTCCTCCCCAACTATAATTTACTCTACTATATTCGGTAGTTAATTTTCCTTTTTTTATTTTCACTTTTGTTATAACGCGATTTTTTTCAATAATATCTTCTCGATTAATATTTTTAGTTTCCATAAATTCAAGGGTATCATTTTGAAAAACTATTCCACTTTGTTTGGTTAGAAATTTGTTGGGATACTCAAATTCCTTAATCGTAACTAATTTTTTAGATGTTGTTTCTTTATCTGAATTTCCAACACTTATTTTTTTGTTTTCAGCACCAGGATTTCCAAATGATTTTTTTTGAGAATCTTTGCCATTTTTACCCTTTAAATTTTTTGATTGATTTGAAACATCTCCCTTTTCTGCCACCCTAGAATCACCATTCCCATTTCCTAGATTTGATTTCGAAGGAAAATCATTTGCTGTTTGGGGATCAAAAGGTTTTGTAACATCATTTTCTTGATTTATGCTTGAACGGATATTGTTTTTTAAAGAAGGGCTTGCATCTGAAAGTGAGGTTAGATTTTCTGAATTACTATCCGAATCAGTTTGAGTTGAAGTTGAGGTAGAAGTTGAATTTCCTATATTTTGTACTTCCTTATTTATAACTGAACCTTTACTTTTTATTTCATTATCATCTGTTAAATTTATTGCCGAAAGAATTGATTTCGAGTAATCTGTATCAAAGTTAAATTCATCCAAATTTTGATCATATTTTATATGTGCAACGGCTTGATTATAAACTATCTTGTTTTCTTCACCTTGCTTAAATAATTTAATCCCTATCTGGTAAGGATCAAAACCTTGTGAAATTCGAGCGGCTGGAGCTTTAGAATTTATTTCAATTGTTTTTGTGATGTAGCCCGGCTTAGTAAATACTAAGGTGTATTTGCGATTAAAATCAAATTTGAACCTCATTTTACTTGCCACCGATTGGGTAAAAGCATCTTTTCCATCTTTTTTTACCTTTACCACCACATTGTCAAGGTCTCCTTTCTCAATTTCCAGTTTTACTGGTACCTCAAGAAAAGTTTGCGCGTTCAATGAATTTGCTAGAAACATTAATGTAAATGCAGCCAGTTTTACTAATCGTAATTCCTTGTAAAGTTTAATCATAATTAATTTGATGTGTTAAATAGCAACCTCCTTTTAACAATTCAGGTATAAGTTAGTATTCAATGTAGATTATGACAACAACCTTATTAAATACATTTAACTTTATCAGACATGGTAAACTACTATTCATTCTAATTTTGATGTTGACATTTATTCAAAAATCTTACAGTCAATCGCCAGGGAAGAATGAAACCTTAGAATACCTAAATAAAATCCTTGGTAACCAAACGCATTTGGAAATTTCAACCAATAATTTACGTATCACAATAAAAGACGAATCAGGTCGTATTATTAGAAAAGATAAAGTGTTGTTTACTGATCTTGAACATAAATCCTTTTATGAAGAAGAATCAGATTTATTTTGTGTTCCGTGTTTGAGTTTTTTTTCTGGATGTGTAACAAGACTATTAACAATTCAAAAAATTAAGCGACCTTACGAAAGAATAAGTATTATTGCAGGAGGAAGTGATCGCTATAAAAAGTTAGAAAAAGCATTTGAACATTTAATCCGAATTATGTCGGAGGTTGGTTATAAAGATGAAATCACACTTGATTAAATTAATTATTATTATTGGAGTACTTATTTCAATTAAAAGCCAAGCACAAGATAAAAAACTTTCTGCTGGATATTTTAATAAGGGAATGCGGTATTTCTCGAATGTTAAATATAAAGATGCCATAGCGCAATTTTCGAAAGCTATCGACGTGGATAGTTTAAACTATGATGCATGGATTAAAAGAGGATTTGTTAAAAGTATTATAGGCGATTTCGATGGAGAATTAACAGATTACACTCATGTGATTGAAAAGGATCCCTTACATAAGTGGGCGTATATTTCAAGAGGTGCTTCTAAAAATCGTATTGGCGAGTATCAATCTGCAATTGAAGATTTTGATAAAGCTATTAAAATTGATAAAAATGATGCAGAAGCTTACAATAATAGAGGGTTCTCAAAGAAAGCATTAGAGGATTTTGAAGGTGCCTGTGCAGATTGGAATAAATCAAAGCAACTCGGAAATGAAGAAGCAAAAATAATATTAAAAAACAATCATTGTAAATGAAAAAGAAAACTTCAATTTTTATAAGTACAACTAGCTTATTTGTGCTTGTATTATTAATTGCGAAATTAGGAAAGAGCGAAGAAGACATGAGCCATTGTTTGGTGAAATATAAAAGTGAATGGAATCAACCTTGCTCTCAATGTATGGATTATTCAAAAAGCTATAGAGTTTATTTTAGAAATGATTGTCAAGATAAATTAGATGTTAAGTGCGCTGCTCAAGAAAATGATCGTCGTTGGAAAACTTTTACTCGTTTACAATTATTACCAAAAGATACTATCACAGCCTACGCTTGTAAAGGCAAAGGTAAATATATGACATGGGTAAGAAAAGCGGGTGATAAAGAAATTGTTTTTCCTACTGATG
>Ga0114969_10000938_pt1 | contig 24716 bp, 32 predicted proteins | sample M_130807_MF_Meta_FD_87316 | JGI IMG/M metagenome (GOLD analysis project Ga0114969, IMG submission 87316) | Freshwater microbial communities from Lake Montjoie, Canada to study carbon cycling - M_130807_MF_MetaG | ecosystem: Environmental > Aquatic > Freshwater > Lake | place: Lake Montjoie...
CGTTCGTGTTTTGGGTGTTGCATGGGGGTATTATACATCAAAAAATATATGAGAAAACGGCCCGGCGCTGTGATAGCGCCGGGCCGTGTGAGTTTCTGTGGGAGGGGTTCTATTCCCCTTCTCCGGTTTCTGCGTCGGAGTCGTTGTTGCCGTAGTAGAACCCTTTCTTCTTTGGCAATTCAGGAATGAGCTTGGTCAGAAGTCCATGGTGATAGTCAAACACCCGGCGCTTCCACTCGGCATCAGACGAGGGAGTTTTCCAAGGTATCCTGGCAATTTGCCCCTTCCGATCGAGGTCTGTGCTTTTGACATCGTCAGCCGATTTGATCAGGTGTTCCGTAGCGATTTTTTTGAGATCATTTTCTGCAGTCCATTCCTCGAATGGTTTACCGATCAAGCCTTCGAGTATGGTGATGGCTTCGATGAAGGCTAATGCATTTCGATCTTCGTAGAATTCACCATTGTCCCACTTACTCATCCAGCCTACAAAGATAAGCCCAAATGGGATCACTCCCAGAACAAGCCAGAACACTTTCGTGTTGTGAATTGCTGTATTGTCCGACATTTTCCATGCGATGGTGATGAGTGCCCAAACTAACCCCCAAAGTATGAATACCCACAGGAACTTGCGCCATCGCGAAAGCGATTGTGCATGAGTGACTGGATTGTTGTCCTCGTTTTTCCCTGCCCATTGAATGGACAAGAACACGAGGTTCGGATTCGGGTTTTCATCCCGAGACATTTCAACTAACTTTTTAAGGTTCATACTGATGTTTTTTTCTATCCCCGGTTTGGAATCAACGGCTGTCAGGCATCCTTGGGAGTTGCGGCCCCCTCAGACTTTCGTCAATACGGACAGTTGAGGGGAATCTCACTATCTGTTCCACATTATACATTAAATAGTTGATTTGTCTATAGCTTTACATAAACGGATTTACCTTCGGCTTCTCCACCACCGGATCCTTCCTATACTTTGCCAACACCTCCGTCTCAATCTCCTCCCTCTTTCGTCCAAACTTCAAACCTGAAAGCTCCTTCAACTTGTCTGCAATATCTGGATTTCCCTTATCTGGCCATGTAAATTCAATATTAAAAGGTCGAACTGGCTTTCCCCCTGAAAGCATCCTTAAGTAGCAATTCATATTGTCATTATTCATAATATCATTGGCCGTAAACACCGGTTCAAATTGTTTCTGTAAAAATTCTGCATCCTCTGCTCCTACTCGAAACACCGCCATTGACCCAACGTTACCAAACACCGCGTCACGGATTTTTTCATCAATTTGTGCAATAAATTGGTGAGCGATATTGAGAGAAAGTTTATACTTTCGTGCTTCTGAAAGAATTGTAGAAATTGAAGGCGTAGTAATGTTCTGAAACTCGTCGATGTATAGGTAGAAAGGATTCATGTGTTTACCAAATGAATCTACTCGGGAAAGTGCAGCCATTAAAATCTTTCCAACCAAAATCAATCCAATTAGTGAGGAGTTTATATCCCCGAGTCGTCCTTTTGCAAGGTTAACAAGGAGGATTTTCTTGCTATCCATAATATCTCTGAAATCAAATGATGATTTTTCCTGAGCGATGATGGGACGCATAATGTCGTTTGCGAGGAATACGTCGAATTTACTGACGATATACGGCACAATGTTTTGCAAAGACCCTTCCCCACCTGCTTTTTCAGCGATCTCCTTCCAGAATTGGACAATGATGGGATTTTTACATTTAGAAACCTTCATGTCACGGAAACTTTTTACAGACAACACCCTTGAAACTTCAAGAAGTGTTGATCCGCTGTCAGGGTCTTCAATAACCAACATCGCGGCGTTTCTAAAATATTGCTCGAACATTGGACCCATAGATTCAGGGTTTGCACCGTAGAGTTTTTGGAAGATGCTGAACAATTCATTAACCACAAAGATTTTTTGATCTGGGAAAGCGTGATTGTATTCGAGCATGTTAAGTGCCATTGGACGATCTGTATTTGAAGGATCAAAATAAATCACATCGTCATATCTCTCGGGTGGAATATTCGCCAAAATATCTTGTACATCTGATCCGTGTGGGTCAATGAAACACACACCGTCTCCGTTTTTAATATCTTGAATAATCATGTTTCGAAGCATGGTCGACTTACCGGTACCGGTCTGTCCAATAGCGTAGAAGTGTCTAAGGCGGTCCTCTGGAGTGATGAAGATGTCAGTCGTAAGATTTCTATGTTTATTCTTACCAAGGAATAGGCCGTCCTTTGCCAATCCAAGTGGCGCAGGTGCAGTTCCAGCCTTTGACTGTTTCAACTGAGGTGAGCTGTTCTGTCCCACTGGGAAGTGCATCAGTGATGTCAATTCACGAATTGAAGTCGGCATGGCATTTTCAGAAACGAAATCTCGGTATGTAAAATGATGAAGTGTGTCTATTAGATCGGATTTCTTTTGGCGCTTGAATTCCAAGGTGTTTCCAAGTGAATTCTGAAACTGATTAAAAGCAGATTCAATATCAGCCAAAATCGCTTCTGCCCTTGTTCCATTCTCAGCACTTGCAACAATTCTGATATTTGATTCGATAACAGGAGTAGCCAATTTAAGCTTGATTTGCTCAGATGCGATCTGATCCACCACTTGTTCTTTTTCCTTATTTTTAGCCTTTTCTTCTTCTTTTGAAGATGAAAACATCTCCTTTACAAAATCCTTACCACCTTCCTTAAAAGCTTTCTTTAAGTCCCCCCATATACTGTGTTGTATATCTATAGCCTTTTTAACTTTGGTGCCCTTTTGAATCTCGTCGAGTGCTTCTTTGTATAACTTTACATAATAATCCCCCATTGGATTAATTACGATTTGAACCGCAGCGCCTTCTCCCTCTTTTTTGATCTTTGAAAGTGTATTCAAAAGCACATTCAAAGGATCGTAATCAAACTGATCGTATGTTTTGATTGGATAGATTGGGTTTTTTGATTGCTTTGCGATACTGGCAACAGAAACCCCATCATTAAAGTACACATTGTAGTCGTCTTTTTTCTCTGCGATTTTGGCGTTCGGAAAAATCGAAAGAATCTGTTTCTCAAAAAGTGCAGTTTTGTCGTCTGGAATTGAAACATAGAAAATAAATTCTTCACTGCCTTCAGAAACGGCAAGCTCAATCGTAAAATGGTTATTGCTGTGCCCCGCAACATTCGAAAGATCGGCCGTTGAAAGCATACCAGCGTAAAATTGCTCCATCGAAGAGAGCATTTCCTTCAGCTGTTTTTCCTTTTCATCTTTTTTATTAGTTTCAGGAAGAGCTACTTCATATAAGGTATGTCGCAAAGTCCTATCAAGCGGTGTTTTTTCCTTTAAACCCTTTACATCAAAGCCTTTTTTGATGTATTCAACAATGAAACGGTGGAAGTCATCATCGATATGTGGATTTCCGAGGTGGCGAATTATATCAATGGTATTTTTAATTCCCTTTTCATTAAGCAAGCTCAGTAACTCCTCAATTTTCTTGTCATGTGTTTCAGGCGTAAGTTCAAGAACAATTTCTTTCTTTTCAGCATCGGGTGTTTTGAATGATTCATGAAGCACACGGCTCGCATCATTTTTGGTGTAGTCTTTGATCTCCTGTTCTATTATGGCCTCACGCTCGAATTTTTCCCCTCTTTCGGTGGCTGTGTTTTCACGCTCCGCAACAACTTTGCGTAAATAATTAAGCTCCTCCTCGGCAGAAGTAAATTGTTTATTGTCGTAAGAAAAATGTTCTTGTTCTTTCATGATAATTTTGAGCGTCCTTTTCGAGATATTATATCATGAATATATGTGGGTGAAATTGTATATGAGGCATTTTTTGTGCCACCATGTTTAACTAAATACCCTTTACGGACCCAGTAAATTATCATTTTGTGTACGAACTGTCTTGAAACTCCGAAGTGGGTTGATATTTCTTTAGTTGTTATAAAAAATAAGTTAGATTGCAGATAAATCTTGTACTTAGTCAATATAAAATCATAGATAGAATATTCAGATAAAGGCATAAATATACACAACAAAGGCAACCTAGGAGCATCTCCGGAGTCGCCCATTGACAATTATTTTGATAACTCGGTGACACTTTACTATTCTGACCTTAATTTAAGCTATATTTTTCTTAAAGAAAAATTAAGGGTGTAATTAATTGACAATGGGCGACTCGGGCGAGTAAGTCGAACCATTCTATCTTTTTAAGTAATTTTTAATAGTTTCTATACAAAACTAACAATTCAATCCCCAGATTTTATCTTTTCTTTAAAATTCCTTAATCTCATTATGAAACAATTACCCTGCTAAAGTCGATAGCCAAGGGTTTTTCTATTTGATAAACTCTTGTCATGAAGAAAGTTACTCGAAAAAAAGTGAACAAAAACATATATTTTAAGGTTTTCAAGAGCGATGGGTGGTATGTAGCGCCTGGTATAGATATTTCAATATTTACCCAAGGCAAAACATTGGACGAGCTTTACAAAAACGTAAAGGAGGCCACAACATGTTATTTTGAAACTGTGGCTGAAATGAATAAGTCTAAAATCCAAAAGCCTTCTATTTTCATGAAGTTTCAATCGCCAGTTAGTGCCTAGATTAAGGGTAATTTAAAGAAATCCTCCCTTTTGTCTCTGAGAAAACGATTAAAAAATATTTATATCGTTAAAATCTCCACCCCATCCTCCATAATCGCCACCGTATGTTCAAAATGGCAACTGCGCTTTCCATCAACTGTTTTATATGTAAACCCATCATTCGCAACCATAATCGCACCTTTGCCTTCATTTAAAATCGGCTCGATGGCAATAACCATTCCGGCTTTTAAAGCCACACCCTGACCTTTCATCCCATAATTTGGAATAAAAGGATCTTCATGAACATGTTTCCCTACCCCATGCCCGCCTAAATCCTGAGCAAACTCAAAAATAAAATTCTTACTGGCCTTCTTCATGGCTTGCTCAATAGCAAATCCGATGTCTCCCGTTTTCACACCTGGCTTACAAACTGCGATGCCTGCATCCAATGCAATTTTGCACACAGACAACATTGTCTTTGCAACAACATCTGCTTTATCAAGCCCTCCAACAATCACGGTAGTCGCCGAATCCAAAACCAACTTTTTATAAATAATCCCCATATCAAGCACAACCATATCTCCATTTTTTAAAACCCTATTCCCAGGTATTCCATGAACAATTTCATCATTCACCGAAACACAAAGACACGCCGGAAAAGGAAACGGTGCCCCTGCCGGCTGATAGTTCAAAAACGCTGGAATAACATCATGCTTTTTACATAGCTCTGCGGCTTTATCATACAAGGCTGCAGCCGTAACCCCCTCTTTCACCTCCTTTTCAAGATCACGAAGAATCTCGGCAAGGATTTTACCGCCCTTTCTCATTAAATCTATTTCTTTTTCAGTCTTGATGTAAATCATTCCCTATACCCTACTATAAATACTTGTCCAATCCAACCGCCTTCATAATGTCTTTTTTCACGTCTTCAATCGGCTGTTCTCCATTAATTCTGCAGTAAGTCACAGTCGCACTTGTACGATAGTGCTCCAAAACTGGCTCTACATCCGTCTCATACCATTTTAACCTTCTCTCTATGGCCTCTATTGCCTTATCATCAGCTCTGTGGCGCGCTTTAAGGCGTTCTTCTGCCCATTCACGACTTACGTCCATGTGGATAATTAAAGGCTTGGTAAAGCTGTAAAAACCAAACGAGGTGTCAATTACCCCAGCTTCAATAATCGAGCGTGGAGTTCCGTCCAAAACCACGTGTTGACCTTTCTTTAGCTGTGTCACGAACAAATGAGTCCACATCCATACAGCCAAAAAATCTGGCTGTCGGCGACCGTCTGTCGAATATTCTCGTGCTAAATCATTTGTGTAACCTGGCATTTTTGTAAATTCTCGAAACGCATCCCCTGTTTGCAAGTAGAACACTCCTGCTTCTTTAAAATCTGGGTGCTCTAAAAATAATTTGTGAATTGCTTCTGATTGAGTACTTTTTCCGCAGCCTGATCGTCCGATGAAAATTATTGTTTGTTGGGGCATAATAATTAATTAGTTTCTTCTTCTACTTCCTCTCTTCCGTCCTGCTTTCCACCGCTCCTTTTTATTTTTCCGTAAGTTTTTGGTTTTACTTCCAAATCATCTTTCCCAAACCAGCGTTTCATCCAACGGCGAAGTAGACTTTCTTGAGGACGAATTTCTGATGTTTCAGTATATTTTAATTTTGGTTTCTCTTTTTTAATGGGCTTTATTTTTTCAGTATATAAAGCCTTTTCTACTGAAGGAATCCCCTTACTGTGCATTAATTTATTAAGATATTTCTTTTCATCTTCGTTTTCTTCAATAAGAAATGCTTCATGATCTTCCGGAGGTATCTTGTTTAAGTCCACATTTTCAATTCCATCAAATTCTTTTGCATATTTCAAGCGCTTTTCAAATTTTTCAATCAAACCACGCACTAGTCCAGGGTTTCCAGATTCCTTGTTTTTATTTTCCATAACAAAAGCTTTTCCAAGCTTACCTAACACATCAGATTGAGGTCGGTCTTGATAAATAAATGGCTTGGCCAATATTTCAGCGCGGGTTGGGGTCACCTTTTCAAGATTATCACCTTTCAAAGCACCATCTGCCCAGCCTGCAAGTTCCTTGTCCATTTCAGGCGAATTTCTTTCTCTATTTAGTGCCTCTCTTATATTCGTCTGTGGATTTCTTTTCTCCATTTTTACTTCTTTCTCCTTAAGAAAATCTTTGTAAGTAAGGTTTGGATTTGGTCTAGAGTTTTTAACAATCTCAGGTTCTTTTTCAGCAGTAAGTTCTACTTCTGTATCTACTGTTTGCTCTGTCTCTGCATCTGAATTTGCCACTACAACTTCTTCATTTGGTTCTACAATTTTAGATTTTTTACTTTTAGCTGCAGGCCCCTTCCCTTGCTTATCATTCTTTTTTTTGATTGGTACAAATCCCTCACTATCTTGCTCAGGATCCACTTCGGTAACAAATTTCTTTAGAACCTCTAATATTCCAAAACCAGAAGGGTCTGGTACCATTTTTGCATTCTCGAGACTTGGATGTTGCTGAAATATATATATTGGTTGTAAATATTCCTCTACGCCATCAAAGTCAGCATTTTCTTCCAAAATCTTTGCCACTGATTCTAAATCAGGAGCACTCTCGAGCGCTGTACCAATTTCATTCATACGCTCCACAAAAGCTTTCTGCTCTTCTGTAACTCCTGACTTTTTTTCCTGTTCTATTCCTTCTAATTTCATATTCATATACACCCAATTCTAAACAACCACAACATCTTTGTCCATCCACACAAAAGAAAAAGCCCCGTTAGGGGCCATTCCTTAATAAAATACTTTATATCTTAATACTCCTCCATCGACAACTGGGCGTTCATTTTCTTGACTGTATCCATCACAACCGATACCACAATGAGAAGTGCTGTCCCACCAACAGTCAAGGCCTGAATACCTGTAATCGCGTGAACGACTACTGGTAAAACCGCAATCAAACCTAGGAACACCGCTCCAACCAAAGTGATTCTTGTTACAACATGTGACAAGTACTGCATAGTTGATTCACCTGGGCGAATAGCTGAAATAAACGCACCGTTTTTCTGTAAGTTTTCGGAAATACTCTTTGGATCGAAAGTCACCGATGTATAGAAGAATGTGAATAGCACCACAAGGACAAAGTAAGCCCCCGCGTAGAACCAAGTGTTCTGCATCAAAGCTGACAAGTTAGCTGACCAAGTGTTAACCCATGCATATTGAGTATGAGTCAAAAGTGAAAGAATCATCTGTGGGAACAAAAGAATTGAAATTGCAAAGATGATTGGAATAACTCCAGCTTGGTTAAGTCGAAGTGGCAAGTACGTAGGAACCCCTGCCCCACCTCCATGCATTTGCTTTGTATAAGTAACTGGAATTGGTCTTTCCGCTTCTGTAACTAAAACCACAAAGTAGATCACCAGTAAGCCCAAAACTGCGGCGATAATAATTGTAGGGATCTGTGATGCGTCCAAGATAGAGCTTTGAACCTGTGTAATCATCTGTGGAAGTCGTGAGACGATTCCGGCAAAAATGATTGTTGAAATACCGTTTCCGATACCAAATTCTGTTGCCAACTCTCCAAGCCACATTACCAAAACTGAGCCTGCAACGATAATTGCTACGTTTGTAAGCATCTGGAAAGGCGGAATGTTTGCAGGAATTACATCGCTTCTCTGAAGAAGAATGATATAGCTAAAGGCTTGGATAATAGCCAAGGGAATGGTCAGCATTCGAGAATACTGTGTGAACTTCTTTCGTCCTTCTGCTCCACCCTCTTGCTGCATTTCCTTTAACTTTGGGAAAATCATAGTCATCAACTGAATGATGATTGTTGATGTGATGTAAGGACCAACTCCGAGCATAATAATAGAAAGACTTGAAAGTCCACTACCCGAAAAGAGACTGATAAGGCTTAGAAACTGGTTACTATTGAAAAAAGCTGCCAATTTATCAGTCGGAATACCTGGAACTGGTACATGCGACAGAAATCGGTATACAACAAGTACTCCGATAACAAATAGAATTCTATTTCGTAGGTTTTTGTTTAGAAATACCCTTTTAAGTTTATCTATGAATTTTGACATTTAGTTGGACTATTTTTTAACCGACTTCACCTTTGTAACTTTTGGAACAACTGTAGATTTCATTGCTTCTACTGTTCCACCTGCCTTTTCGATAAGAGTTTTTGCACCTTCTGAAACTGTACAGTTTTTGAAGCTTAATTTAATACTGATTTCACCGTTTGAAAGAATTTTTACGCTAGGGTTTCGGCCCTTTGCAGTTGAAAGCAATCCCTTCTGGATCAATGTTGTTGGAGAAACTGTATCACCTGCCTTGTAAACAGAACCAAGATCACCTAGGTTGATTATAACAGGCTTAGTTTGGATAGAGAAGTTAGTGTTTTTTCCGTGACCTCGCAATTTTGGAAGTTTCTTGATGTAATCTCGAAGTTCAGGTCGGATTTTGTGACCAGCACGAGCCTTTTGTCCCTTTGTTCCTCGGCCTGAAGTCTTTCCACGCTTTCCACCACGTCCAATCTGATTGGATGTTTTTCTTTTTGTCTTTGCTTTTAGATTATGTAATTGCATGGCGGTTTATTTAATTAGATTTTTAGGCAAATGAGACGCTTTCGGCTTTTTAACACTTGAAAGTGCCATAATTGCAGCCTGAGCATTGTTAAGTTTGTTCTTTGTTCCAGACCGCAATTTTGCAACTACGTCCTTCACACCTCCTAGGATTAAAACATCTCGGACTGATGAACCAGCGGCCATTCCCTTTCCAGGAGCAGGCTGAATTTCAACGCGAGAAGATGAGTACTTTGCAGAAACCTCATGAGCGATACTGCCGGTCTTTGTCATATTGATAGTGATCAAGTGCTTCTTTGCATTTCGGAAAGCTTTTTCAACAGCAAGAGCCGTATCAGTTCCCTTTCCTGTTCCTACACCTACGCGTCCCTTCTTGTCTCCTGCAACCATAGTTACAGCAAAGCTAAATCGTCGTCCACCTGATGACACTCGGGTTACTCTGCGGATATCGATAATTTTCTGATCAAATTCTGATCGAGCGCGAGGTTCTCGGCGAGGCTTTCGGTCACCACCTCTCTGGTTTCTTTCTCGGCGAGGGGCTTCGGCGTTAACAACAGACGCATGAGGTGCAATCTGTGCAGAGTGAGTTACCGCTCCAGTTTTTACTTCTGCAGTTGTTTCTTTTTGTGTTTGTGGGTTGTTGTTTTCGTTCATATGTTTAAAATTCTAGACCTCCTTCTCGAGCACCTTCTGCTACTGCTTGTACTCGTCCTGTATAAATAAATCCACCTCGATCAAAAGTGACCTTTGTAATTCCTTTTGATTTTGCAAGTTTTGCAAGTTCAACTCCGATTGCCTTTGCAGCCTCAGTCTTGTTCTTTCCTTTTGCTCCCAAAGTAGAAGCCGCCACCAATGTCATTCCCTTATCATCGTCAATTAATTGAGCGTACATTGCAACGTTTGATTTGTAGATAGAAAGACGAGGTCGTTCAGCGCTTCCTGAAACCTTTGCTCGGATTCGCTTTCGTCGTCTGTCTCTTGATGATGATAGAATAATTTTTTTCATAAATTTGTATTATGCAGTTTTCTTACCTTGCTTTCGGCGGATAACTTCTTTTTCGTATCTAAATCCCTTTCCCTTATATGGTTCAGGCTTTTTCATCGCGCGAAGCTGTGCAGCAAATTGAGTAACCGCCTCTTTATCGATACCTGTGATTGTTAGAAGCCCCTTCTCTGATGTCATAGTGATTCCAGCAGGAATTGTAACATTTACAGGATGTGAGAATCCAAGAGCCATTTTTAAGTTTGTTCCAGCAACCTCGGCCTTAAATCCGATTCCTTCTAGAATAAGTTTTTCAACGTAAGGTTCAACAACACCCTTGATCATGTTTTTAACATGAGAAGCGTAAGTTCCCCAAAGAGAGCTTGTCTCGATATCATTTCGATTAGGAGTAAGAGTGACCTCTGCACCATTTACGTTTACCGTAACAACTGGCTTGAATTCACGCTTTAATTCACCCTTAGGTCCCTTTACAGTGAAAAGGCCATCGTTGATTTCAACTGTGACTCCTGTAGGTATTGCGATGATTTGACGGCCAATTCTTGACATATATTTATGATTACCAAATTTTGAATAAAGTTTCTCCTCCGACCTTTTCCTTTCGAGCCTGGCTTCCTGTCATAATTCCCTTTGGAGTTGTTAGGATCATAGCACCGTATCCGTTCTTTACCGGTCGTAATTCCTTTGACTTGCTGTAAAGTCGGCGTGAGTTCTTGGAAATTTGTTCAACACCCTGGATTTTTCCTGTTCCGTTCTCGTCGTAGGCCAATTCAACATCCAATTCGATGTTTGGAATTGTTTTACCTTTCTTTGCAACAGATTTAATAAAACCTTCCTTCTGTAAAACATTCAAAATGTTTTCACGGAATTTTGTGTATGAAAAAACTACTGTGGCCTTCTTTGCGCGGTTGGCCATTTTCAATGAGTTCAAAAGTTGTGCTGTTTTGTCTACCATGATGATTTCTTAATACCAGGAATTCTTCCTTCGTTTGCTAATTCTCTAAAACATATACGGCACATGTCAAAGTCTCGCATATAGCCTCGTCCTCGACCACATCTAAAACATCGGCGAGTCAATCGGCTCTTGAATTTTGGTGTCTTTTTTGACCTTGCTACTGTTGATGTTTTTGCCATTTTGCGATTTTTTAAGTGTTTTTTGAGCTATGAGATACTATCAATTTCATAACTCAAAGTCAATTATTTTTTACCTTTACCCTCGTCCTTTTTAAATAGGAATCCAAGGTGGTTAAGGAAAGTTCGAGTTTCCTCTGCCTTCTTGGCCGTAGTAACCAATGTTACCGCAAACCCAAAGACGTCCTTTAACTCTTCATCTGAAGTTTCAGGGAAAACTGTATGTTCCCTAACACCTAGCGTATAGTTTCCCATAGCATCGACCGATTTATTGCTAATTCCTCGAAAGTCTCGAGTTCGTGGAAGTGCAATGTTTACTAATTTTTCAAGGAAACTCCACATTCTTTCTCCTCGAAGAGTAACCTGCCATCCTACTGAATCTCCCTGTCGAACCTTAAATGAGGCTACTGATTTCTTAGCAGACTTTACAGTTGCCTTCTGTCCAGCAATTTTAGTAAGTCGGTTTCCGATTAAATCTTTTTTCTTGTTGTCTTTTATAGATCCAGTAGCTGAAGACAAAACAACCTTCACCATCTTTGGTGACTGTAATTCGTTCTTGTAGCCAAAAACTTCCTTCATTGTGTTGTAGGTAGTTGCCGCTTTTTCTTTTAGTGTGATGTGTTTTGTTGCCATAAAATTCAATATATTATTTTTGCGCAGTTGCGATCTTTACATTAGAGACGTGAATCGGATGTGCCATTTCGACTACAGCCCCCTTTCCTGCACCAGCTGTTGATTTCTTGTGTTTCTTTTTAAGATTAACACCTTCAACCAAAACCATATCCAATTTAGGAAAAGCCTTAAGAACCTTGGCTTTTTTGCCCTTGTCCTTTCCTGTGATTACTATGATGTTGTCGTTTTTCTTGATCTTCATAAATTTAAAATTATACGATTTCAGGGGCTAATGAGCCGATTTTCTGGAAACCTCTTTCAACGATTTCTCGTGGAATTGGTCCGAAGATACGACCTCCCATTGGTTCTACCTTTGATTTGTCCAAAATAACAACTGCGTTTTCATCGAATCGAACGTATGAACCATCCTTTCGACGGTATGCCTTTCTCTGTCGAACTACAACTGCAGTCAAAACATCCTTCTTTTTAACGGCCTTTCGAGGCTGAGCTTTCTGGATTGAAAGAACTACCAAGTCGCCAATTTCAGCGTATCTCTTTGCAGCAGATCCTAACACTTTGAAAATACGGCCAATTTGACCTCCTGTGTTATCCGCTATAGCTACTATTGATCGTTCTAATATCATATATTTATAATTATTTTATTACGGTGAAGTGTTTATCCTTTGAAATTGGTCGGCATTCTCGAATTGAAACCTTGTCACCAACTTTGCAAGTGTTTCCTGCATCGTGTGCCTTATATTTCTTTGTGATAGTTACATATTTTCGGTACTTTGGGACACGAACGTATCTTCCAACAGACACAACGATTGTATCCTTCATCTTTGTAGATGTGACAATACCATCCAAAACCTTACCCTGCAATGGTTTTACTTCTTTTACCTCTTTTTTTGTAGTAGTTTTATTTACCATATATTTGTTTATTTAGTTTTCGCTGCTATTGTCAATTCTGTCATGATTCGAGCGATATCCTTTCGAAGGTTTCGACCTTTTTTCGAATCCTTAGATTTTCCACCGGCCAATTCATATTTGAAAGCCTGAAAACCATCTCTTTTTTCCTTAAGAGTTTTTAGAAGTTCGATTTTTGACTTACCTTTGATTTCGCTTTTCTTTTTCATATATTTTATGTTCGAGCTACGACCTTGCCTTTAATTGGAAGCTTTGTGCTTGCCTTTCGAAGTGCCTCCTTTGCCACATCTTCTGCAATACCATCAATTTCGAAGATGATTCTTCCTGGCTTTACTTCCATACAGTATCCCTGTACGTCTCCCTTTCCAGAACCCATGGGAACTTCTGGTGGTTTTGCAGTGATAGGACGATCTGGGAAGATTCGAATCCAGATTCGGCCAGTCTTTCCAACACTTCGTGAAATTACCTTTCGGGCAGATTCAATCTGGTTTGAAGTGATTCGAGCGTAAGAAGCAGTCTTTAAACCGAACTGTCCGAAGCTAAGAGTTGTACCACGTGTGTCAACACCAATCGTCTTCATGTTTCGACGATTCTTGTGCCACTTTCGGTGTTTTACTTTTTTAGGGAGTAACATGGTAGTTTAATTATTTAAAGGCTTACCTTTGTTAAAAATATCCCCCTTGTAAATCCACACCTTAATACCGATCTGTCCGTATGGAAGAATGGCCTCGTAGCGCTTGAAGTCAACGTCCGCTCGTAAAGTCTGTAGAGGAATTCGACCTTTCTTTAAGTCTTCTCGTCGGGCCATTTCTGCTCCGCCCAATCGTCCTGAAAGGAAGATTCGCACTCCCTTTACCTCTCGAGCAGCCATAACTTTTTCAAGCATCTGCTTCATTACTCGTCGGAATGGCATTCTTTTTTCCAAACCTTCTGCTACCATCTGTGACACGATAGAAGCACTTGCCTCTGGAACCTTTACCTCTTCGATATCCATTTTGAATTCGATTCCCTTGTCGGCGTTATGCTTTTTAAGGAACTTTGCGATATCGTTTTTAAGTTTTACTGCGCCTTCTCCATTTCGTCCGATGATAATTCCAGGTCGAGAGGTTTGAATGATAAGTCGAAGAGTTTTTTCATTTCGCTCGATCTGAATATCAGAGACATATTGTCCTCGCATTTTCTTTTCTAGCCATTCACGAAGAAGAACGTCCACCTTTAGGTTTGTTCTATATTTTGCATGAACTGAAAACCATCGAGATTTCCAATCTCTGACGATTCCTAGTCTATGTGCATATGGGTGGACTTTGTGTGTCATTGGTTTATTTTGTAGTTTTTGTTTTCTTAACTTTCTTTGCTGGAGCCTCTGATAGTACCAAAGTTACGTGACTTGATCGTTTATTTAATTTTGAAGCGCTTCCTCGTGCTCGGGGTAGTGAGCGCTTCATTGTAACACCTGCGTTTACTTGAACCATAGAAATTTTCAAACCTTCAGGTGCTGTGTGTCCACCAACTCGTGCATTTGAAACTGCACTGTTGATCAACTTGATCATTGTAAGAGACGCGCGTTTTGGAGTAATAGCCAATGCTTTCAATGCGTCACCTGCAGTTTTACCTCGAACTAGATCAGCCAAAAGGCGGACTTTGCGGGGTGATTGTCTGTAGTTGTGTAAGTAGGCTTTCATGGGGTTTATTTTTTAGGAGTAGCAGCGGCAGGTTCAGTCGCCTTAGCAGCCTTAGCAGAAGCGATTTCAGCCTCCTTTTTAGCCTGATCCAATTCCTTTTGCATTTTACCTCCGTGTCGAACGAATTTTCGTGTTGGCGAAAATTCACCCAATCGGTGACCTACCATCTCTTCGGCGACCAAAACTTCATTGTGGATTTTTCCATTGTGCACTCCGAAAATGAATCCCACCATTTCTGGTGAAATCTGGCTTCGGCGAGCCCAAGTCTTAATAACCCCAGTTTCTCGTGGGTTTTTGCCCGCGATCTTTTTGAGGAGATTTTCATCTACGTATGGTCCTTTTTTGAGTGATCGTGTCATTGTTTTTTTTGTAAAATGCACTGAAAAGTGCGTCTCGACATACTACCAAAATTGACAGCTAAGTCAATTTTTGTGGGTTTTTTGAGCACCACACTTTTGCAAAAATCGATGATTCGTACAAAAGTGTGGTGCTCAAGTGCCCGGCTACTTGTTCTTTCCAACCTTTCGGCGAGAAACGATGAACGGATTTGAGTACTTCTTTGATCGACGTGATTTCTGTCCCTTTCCTGTTGGCTTTCCGTAGATAGAAATTGCGCGTCGTCGTCCTCGTCCCTGTCGGCCTTCTCCTCCTCCGTGTGGGTGATCCACTGGGTTCATGGCAGTACCTCGAACAGTTGGTCGAATACCCATCCAACGGCTTCGTCCAGCCTTTCCGTAATTTTGAAGTCTGCTTTCTTCGTTTGAAACTGATCCAATAGATGCCCATGCAGAGTCGATAATTTTTCGAACTTCTGTTGAAGGCATTTTGATCTGGGCGTAACCACCGTCGTGGGCGATTACTTCGGCAAAAGTACCAGCAGATCGAGCAAGCTTTGAGCCACCTCCTGCCTTAACCTCGAGGTTGTAAATAAATGTTCCTACTGGAATGTTGATAAGAGGAAGTCGGTTACCAGCTTTGATTTCAACTTTTTCACCTACTTCGAATTTGTCGCCAACTTTCATAGACTTTGGAAGAACAACATATCGTTTTTCTCCATCAGCATAATTTACCAAAGCAACGAATGCTGTTCGGTTTGGATCGTACTCAATAGTTGCAACAGTCGCAGGAATGTTTTTCTTGTCGTAAACGAAATCGATTTCTCGGTAGTTTCGCTTGTGACCAGAACCCTTGTGTCGAGTTGTGATTCGTCCTGTGTTATTTCGTCCTACCGCTCTTTTAAAACCATGAGTTAATGCCTTGTGAGGTTCATTAGTTGTAATCACATCTCTGTATGAGATGGTGACCATGTTTCGTCGTGAGGGGCTTGTTGGGTTATATCGCTTCATATATTTATAATTATTATGCTAGGTCAATCTTGTCGCCTTTTTTAAGGTAGACGTATGCTTTTTTAATAGAAGCCTTAAGACCTGCACGACCTCGTATAAAAGTTTTCTTTTGTGGACGATTTACAATGTTAACTGCAATAGGAGTTACCTTGTACATTTCCTTGATAGCAGCCTTTATAGAAGACTTGTTTGCAGATTTTTGAACTTCAAAAATATAAATGCCTTTTTCCGCACCAAGAACCGCCTTCTCGCTCACGCGGTTCTTCTTGATAACTTCTGATGTATGCTTTTTTATTGATAGATTAGTCATTGTGGTGTTTTATTTCATTTTAGCTTCAAGCATTTCAACAGATTCTGTTGGATTTGAAAGTACAAGATATTTGTATTTCAAAAGTGAAACTGGATTAATATTTCTTGTTTCAGATACTTCCATATTGCTTAAGTTTTTGAAGCTTCGCATAATATTCACGCTGATTTTTGGAATCGCGATGAGTGCTGAGTTAGCATTTTTTGTAAGAAGTCTTTCGAAGCCGGAAACTTTTGAAAGATTCATTGCAACCTTTACAGCAGAAGCGGTCTTTGGTTCATTAACCTCTAAATTATTTACAAATAGAACTTCTCCGTCTCTGAATTTCTTTGAAAGAATAACGTAAAGAGCCTTCGCCTTCATTTTCTTGTTAACCTTTCGGTCGAAATTCTTGTCGTTTCGTGGACCACCTGAAACACCTCCACCAACCCAGATCGGTGATCGAGATGAACCGTGTCGAGCGCGACCAGTTCCCTTTTGCTGCCAAGGCTTTTTACCTCCTCCTCGAACCTCTCCTCGTGTTTTAGTGTGAGCGTAAGGCTTTCGAGCATCAGTCATCATTGAAGTGACAACCTGGTGAACCAAGTCGGCATTCCAATTCTGTCCGAATACGATTTCTGAAAGATTAATGTCTCCAGCAGATTTTCCAGCAGAATCGTATGAAGTCACCTTTAATGAGTCTGAAGAGGTAGACTTAACAGAAGGCTTCATATTAGTAACAGCGCGAACTGTCTTGACTGGATTTTTCTTTTTTGTAGTTTCTTTTTTCATATAAGTTTATTTAGATCGCACTTCTACCATTGTTCCTCTTCGACCTGGGATTGCTCCTCGGATGAACAATTCTCCTGAAGTTGCATCGTATGATACAACTGTAAGATTCTTTACAGTAACCCTGTCACCTCCCATGCGTCCTGCCATTCTTCGGCCCTTGAACACACGCTGGTAACCACCGGCTCCGATTGAACCTGGCTCTCGTTCAGAGTGTTTCTGACCGTGAGATCTTGGACCTCCACCGAAACCATGGCGTTTGACAACACCTTGGAAACCCTTTGCTTTAGAGATTGCAGAGACTTCTACAACATCACCTGAAGCGAATTCATCAGCGATTTTATCACCAACAGTTGTTGCGGAAGTACCCTTAAGTTCTTGCAACTTTGCAAAGCTACCCAAACCTTTCATCTGTCCTGTTAATGGCTTGTTGATTCTTGAAGCGCGTTTAGTTCCGAAACCAATCTGAACTGCAGCATATCCGTCTTTTTCGACAGTCTTAACCTGAGTCACAATCGCAGGAGCAGTCTTAACAACTGTCACTGGGTGAACTTTTCCGGTTTCATCGAAAAGCTGAGTCATATTCTGTTTCGTTCCGAGGATAAATTTCATAAGTTTGGCGGTTAGGCGGTATCTTTTACGATTACATCATTTTTACATCGATATTAACACCGGTCGGTAAAGACAAGTTAGTTAACGATTCGATCACCTTTGCATTTGGGTTAATAATATCGAGAAGTCTCTTGTGAACTCTCATCTCAAATTGTTCTCGCGCATTTTTGTAGACGAAAGAAGAGCGATTCACGGTGTACTTTCTAATTTCAGTTGGAAGTGGCACAGGACCTACCACAGTGGCATCGAATCTAACCGCAGTATCAATAATCTGCTTTACGGAAGCATCCAGAATTTTTGCATCGTAAGCACGCACGCGGATTCGAAGTTTCGAAACTGCGTCTGCTGATTTGTCTGCGTTTTTCTTTTTTGTAGATGTTGTTGCCATGTGGTCTTTAATTAGTGGTTGCAGTATTACGCGTTGATTTTAGTTACAACACCAGCTCCTACGGTCTTGCCTCCTTCTCGGATGGCGAATTTCTGCTGTACTTCTAGGGCGATTGGGGCTACCAATTTAACCTTGAAAGTAACTGTGTCTCCTGGCATAACCATTTCTACACCTTCGTTAAGCGATACTTCTCCAGTTACGTCTGTTGTTCGTACGTAGAACTGTGGCTTGTATCCAGTGAAAAATGGAGTGTGTCGTCCTCCTTCTTCTTTCTTCAAAATGTATACTTCGGCTTCGAAATCAGTGTGTGGAGTAACTGATCCTGGCTTTGCAAGAACTTGACCTCGAGTCAAATCCTCCTTTTTAACACCTCGTAATAGAAGTCCAGCGTTGTCTCCAGCCATACCTTCATTCAACTGCTTGTTGAACATTTCGATACCTGTAACCGCTGATTTTGCAGTGTCCTTAAGACCTACAATTTCGATTTCTTCAGCCAATTTTACGATACCTCGTTCGATTTTACCTGTTACTACTGTTCCTCGTCCTTCAATTGAGAAGATGTCTTCAATTGGCATAAGGAAAGGTTTGTCAGTTTCTCGAACTGGAGTTGGGATGTAAGTATCAAGTGCGTTTGCAAGCTCGATGATCTTTGCTGCCCACTGGTCAGTATTGTCCTTTGATTCCAAAGCCTTTAGAGCTGAACCACGGATAACTGGAGCGTTAGCACCGTCAAATCCGTTCTTGTCCAACAATTCGCGAACTTCTGTCTCAACCAAGTCCAACATATCAGCATCATCAACCATGTCACACTTGTTCATGAAAACAATGATCTTTGGCACACCTACCTGTCGTGCAAGAAGAACGTGTTCTCGTGTTTGTGGCATAGGTCCGTCAGTCGCTGCAACCACTAGGATCGCACCGTCCATTTGAGCTGCACCAGTAATCATGTTCTTGATGTAGTCAGCGTGACCAGGGGCATCAATGTGAGCATAGTGTCTAGCTGGTGTTTCGTATTCTGAGTGAGAAAGGGAGATAGTAATACCTCGAGCCTTTTCTTCAGGAGCCTTGTCAATATCGTCTACACCCTTAACTGTTGCAGAGAATCCAGAACCTTGTCGAGACAAAGTGTTTAGAAGCGCTGCAGTTAGAGTTGTCTTGCCGTGGTCAACGTGTCCAATGGTACCTACGTTAACGTGTGGCTTTGTACGGTCAAATGTTGCCATATGTTTGTTAGTTAAGTTCGCTTTGAGATATTAGAGCGCGAGATTGCCTAATATCCAAAAACGAACTGAATTTTTATTAATTTATTAATTTTAAATCTTGTTAGTAGTGCTTCGAATACCTGTTTTATGGCTTAAAATAAGGTCAAAACCGTATTTTTGTACCCAAATAGTAAATCGAAGTTACTAGACAAAAAAACCGCTGTAAAAGCGTTATGTGCATACTAGCAGTACGCATAGAGGTTGTCAAACCGGAAAGGGTGATAAATAGGAGGTATTTGGGTGGTTTTGGGGGTTTTTTCCACAGGATGTTCACAGGATGGGGTTTTGGGGTGAAGTTTTAGAAAATTCATTTTTTCTTCATGTCTACCTACTAAAGTACCGTGCATGGATAAAATTAATATCTATATTGATGGAAACAATCTTTATAGGGCAGCAAAAGAACTTGGTTTTGATATTGACTATAAAAAATTCAGAGGCTGGCTTCGCCAAAAGTATAATCCGCAATATGTTTACCTGTTTATCGGCCTCGTACCTGACAGAATCAAATTTTATGAAAACTTACAGGAATCTGGTTATATCCTTATATTTAAACAAACCGTGCCCATGGGTGGAAAAATTAAAGGTAATTGTGACGCCGAAATGGTCTTAAAAATCGTATCAGACTTCTATACAAGAAAATATGATACTTGCTTCTTAATAACAGGAGACGGAGATTTTGGATGTATTATTGAATTTTTAAGAAATAGTAGAGCACTTTGCGGAGTAATTTCACCAAATAAGAACAAGTGCTCTTTTTTATTAAAAAATAAAAATGTCGAAATATCCTTTCTTAATGATGAATACCATAAGTTTTCTAGAAAAATCACTACAACATAAAAAAGCCCCCGATGCAGACGTATCTGCATAAGGGTCTCTTTCTTGGTGATAAGTAAATTATATATTTCTAGTACAATCAGTCAAGATTGACCCATAAATCAAAAAATGGTTTGATTGCAAACGGAACAGAATCCACACAACCACAAACCAGAAAGAACCAAATGACCCACTCGTTCAATCCACCCTTGAGAGCAGCCTCCTGCTATGCCCACGCCCTCCTCTGCCATGAAATCAACGAACTTCTCTCCAGGTCTAACGAGAGAAGCTTGGTCATCCTCGTTGTCACCCCCAACAATGAACATAACCATCAGTTCAGGGTCGGTGTCTGTGCAGAATTTGAATTCGGTTTGCAAGAATTGGTGCCGAGCGAACTTTCCTCCCCAAGGAAGGAGGCTCTGCATACCGCCGAGTTCTGGCTCTTACACGGCAAAAATGCCCGTAACCTCCTCAATCAGGACCCCTTCCAGTTTTTCACCTCAATGAAGCGTCCGACCAGTAAAATTGCGCACTGCAACAAATCCAAAAAATTTGCAGTGGCTGTCGAAGGATCGGACAACAAGACCAACCTGAAGGTTGGAAAACTCTTCTTCAAAGCGATGGAGTGCTTTATGAGGAGGGCTGGAGAAATCCACCTGGAAAAGGAAAATGTTTCCAAGGACAAAACGATAACCGTTTTCCTCGAGTGGTCCTTGGGAAGGCTCGAGAAAAAACGGCGGATCGAGATTCCGAAGAGAAGGAGCCACCTCAAGGAGGTTAAGGTTCGTTAAGTTTAAAAGCCCCGGCGCGTTTGCACGCGCCGGGGCTTCATCATTTCTTTCACCAGAAGAACTTTGCATAGGGGTGAGTCGACTGGTTTCCGACAGGAAGACCTCGAATGGGCGACCTGGTCCTTTCCATTGGAAGCCTTTTGACAGGATGATCGAGTATGAACTTTTCGATGAAGAAAAAACCCAGTGGGTCTATTTTGAATTCCCCCGCCACATAAACCGTATCGGTCCATGCTGACGGTACTCCATCGAGATTTTTATCTTTACTGGACCCACCAATCATCTTTACCCTGACCAAGATCTGCGGTAGAACGAACAAGCTACCTTCTGCCATTGTCATTCTCTTATCCGCAAAGCGCCAGAAGAACACGAGTGTAATCAAACCGATAATTGTTTTCATGATGTATGTGTCTTTGTGAATTGTTGTTGAGGTGGAACTAAAACGACTTTTAATATCTCATTAAATTAAGCAAAAGTAAAACACCCACATCTCTGCGGGTGTTTTACTTTTTTATCTCAAAACTTACTTCTTCGCCTCAACAATTGTCTTTTCGACGTTTGGAGGAACAACATCATAGTGATGGAATTCCATCGTCATATTTTGACTCTAATAATTATTGAGAAACCGTAACACTATTCGAATATGATGCTTTTGATCCAACCCCTGTGTGATAGCCAATAATGTAGAGCTTTAGATTTGTGTTTGTAGTATTTCCGATATTTACATTCCAGTCATACGAGCCGGTGTTTGGTATATTATTCGCTGCATTTCCTTGGAACCAATTCAGGCTTCCCTCTCCAAAAGAATAGCCGAGTGATACTTTATCAACGTTCGTAGAATCCCAAGTTATGCGATAATTTTTTCCAACACAAAGCTTTTCACCTCCGCTTGGCGAAACAAAACTTACTAGAGGATTCCCATCCGATGTTGTGTTATTAACAGGAGATCGATATGTACCATTGGTTTGAGAACATGCTGTGCTGTTTGTTTGGTTTGTACTATTAACAATTGAAAAATCTCCATCGCTAAAATCTTCAACATTAAAATCATAACCACCGGCTGAAGACAATTTTGCAATATGTAACTTGTACTTTCCTGTAGCAGTAAGGCAAGAATTAATTACTGGTATATAAGTAAATCCTTGCGACATTGCCGAAACAGTTCCGATTGAACAGCCCACTCCATTTGAGTTTACAAGAAGGATAGCCACGTCCCCATCAACGTTTTTAGAATTCCATCTTATTGTATAGGGTGAATTAATGGTTAAGTTTTCTCCCCCGTTTGGAGTAGTAATTGTGAGAGAAGGGCTTGTCTGACTTGTATTACCTTTAAAAACAAAATTAACTGAATTACTAATACCTTGAGAATTTGAAACGTTCAGAGAATAGGTACCGGGTGTTAAATTAGCCGCAAGAACACTACCAATAACATAAACCAACTGTCTGGATATAGCACCATCTACTTGTTGAACAGCAGGATTTGCTGATGTTGTAACAATGTGACCATTTTGACTTAGATTAACAACCGTGTCAGCAGTAAAATTGGAACCATTAATAAATATTTTTTCATTCCCCGCAGCACTTGATGGATCAATTGAACTAATAGCTGGTATTTTTGACTGGTCCACAGAGGAAACCACTGAGAAAGTTCCTGATTGTCCATACACAGAATTTGTATAGTCCGATACAGCAACATAGTTGTTCAAACTAGTTTGTGTTGGTGTCCAAGAGTACCTACACATATCACTTGCTGAACATCCAGCTTGAGACCTACTAATAGTTGTAATAACATTTTGATTTACATAATCTCTGATTGTGTAAACAGTATTTGAACTGGAAGGTGTTTCTGACCAAGTAATGTTATATGTTCCCCCAACCTGTAGTGTTGATCCTGAAGCGGGAATGTAAACGACCATCTTGGCATTTTTAATTGCATCATTTGTAGAGCTAACAGAAGCAACACCTGGAATGTTTAGTGCATCTTTGTCAGAACCTATAGCCTGATTCGATCCATTGTACGCCGTAGCCATTGAACCAATAAGTTGAGATTGCTGTGTAGTATTTTTAAATAAAAGAGTTAAAACATATCCACCAGGACCATCCATTTTCTGCATAGCAACACTCTTGTTGCATCTTGGCACGTCCTCTCCCAAGATGTTAGCTGTGACACCAGCTGGGCAATATACCGCAAGAGCAACACTAGCAACATTAGATCCTGTGCTCTCGGTGGTAACTCTGTAAGTGATCAGTGTGCTTCCTGGATCAAAAGTCTTCTCTGATGTAGCCAAAGCTGAGTTTAAATGTATTGTTATTTTGGAATCTGAATTTATAGTGGATGATGTACTTTCACAACGAGCTCCAGTAGTTGTACTAAACACCGCACCAGAAGTACATCCGTTTGTTACGGTATCACTATTCTGATTATTAGAGTTAGAAGTAGAGTTTGTATTAGCGCCAGCACAAGAAACCGTCTGAATCTTAGCTCTAGTTAAAGGTCCAACATAGCCTGTTGGACTAATACCATTATCTGATTGGAAAGCTTTAACACTCTTTACAGTTAAAAGCCCCATGTAACCACTTGGGCTTGCTTTTAAATATCCACTGGCCTGCAAAAAATCCTGCAAATCGCTAACATCACCCCCTGTCTGGGCATCTGTTGTTCTATAGCGCAAATTATTTTGTATAGTGACACAAGTAGAAGATCCTTGAGGATCCACATCTGCGTTTTGTGCTGAAGCAATAATTGGAACACTAATAAGTAAACTTAAAAAAGCAAATAATATTTTTTTCATAGAAGTAATCATAACATATAAAATTTTCACAAAGTAAAACACCCACATCTCTGCGGGTGTTTTACTTTCTACTTTAAAAATTACTTCTTCGCCTCAACAATCGTCTTCTCCACATTCGGCGGAACTACATCATAGTGATGGAATTCCATTGTCATTGACCCTCGTCCTTGTGTCATTGATCGAATATCAGTTGTGTAACCAAACATTTCTGAAAGAGGCACCATGGCATCAATCACTTTGTTCAATCCTCTATCTGACATACCTTCAATCTGACCTCGTTTAGATGAAAGTGAACCTGTAACGTCTCCCATGAACTGTTCTGGCATTACACATTCTACTTTCATAATAGGCTCAAGAATAACGGCCTTTGCGCGTCGTGCACCTTCCTGGAAAGCCATAGAAGCGGCAATCTTGTACGCAATTTCTGAAGAGTCAACATCGTGGTATGAACCAAACAATAGCTCACATGAAATATCTGTCATTGGGAAGCCTGCAACTACTCCTCTTTGCATTGCTTCGATAATTCCCTTTTCAACAGCAGGAATAAATTCAACTGGAATAACTCCTCCCTTGATTGAATCGATAAATTCGAATCCTTCTGATCGGTGAATGTTCTTTGGCATCTTTTTGTCAGCTGGCCATGGTTCCAATTTTTTCAATTTAATTCTAACGTGACCGTATTGTCCCTTACCTCCAGACTGCTTAACATATTTGTGATCAGCTTCGGCTTCTCCGATAATTGTTTCTCGGTAGGCTACCTGTGGCTTTCCAACGTTTGCTTCTACTCCGAATTCACGCATCATTCGGTCGATCATAATTTCAAGGTGAAGTTCTCCCATACCTGAAATAATCGTTTCACCTGTTTCAACGTTTGAAGAAATTCGGAAAGTTGGATCTTCATCTCCAAGTTTTTTAAGTGCAATACCCATTTTTTCCTGATCAGCTTTTGTCTTTGGTTCAATTCTTAGAGACACTACTGGATCCGCGAATTTAATTGGGTTTAGGATAATTGGATGAGCTTCGTCACAAAAAGTATGTGAAGTTTTTGCCTCCTTCAAACCTACAGCGGCAGCAATTTCACCAGCGTAAACCTTCTTTACTTCTTCTCGTTTGTTAGCCTGCAATCGTAC
>Ga0114969_10000940_pt1 | contig 24698 bp, 16 predicted proteins | sample M_130807_MF_Meta_FD_87316 | JGI IMG/M metagenome (GOLD analysis project Ga0114969, IMG submission 87316) | Freshwater microbial communities from Lake Montjoie, Canada to study carbon cycling - M_130807_MF_MetaG | ecosystem: Environmental > Aquatic > Freshwater > Lake | place: Lake Montjoie...
CACAGTGAGTGGTATTCAATCCACTGCAGGTAATATTATCACTTTATCCAAAAATAAAATTTATGATTTAAGCTCCACTGGCATAGGCGCCATTTGTAATGGTATAAATATTTTAAGTGGTACTACGTACAATATTTCCAATAATATCATAGGTGATTTACGTGCACCAGCTGCTACTGGACTAAATGCAATCAATGGTATCAATGCGAGTGCTACATCTACTTATAATTTATTTTACAATACAATTTATTTAAATGCAAGTAGTACTTCTATCACTTCTTTTGGAACATCTTGTGTTACATTTAGTAGCACAGCAACGGCTTTTAATAATAGAAATAATATTTTTGTCAATGCTTCAAGCCCTGCATTAGATGGAAGTAATATTGCAACAAATGGTATTGCTGCTTGTATTCGTAGATCAGCTGGTACGCTCGCTACAGTACCTACTAATTATGGCGTTACAAGTAATAATAATGCTTATTGGTGTAATCCAATTGCGGGTACAAATAATCATATGACATATGTAGAAGGAACTTCCACCATTGCCAATGCAATGAATACAGTTTCTTCTTTGAAATCTTTTATGTTGAATAGAGATCAAAGTTCGGTACAAGAAAACCCAACCTTCATTAGCACAATTGGAACGAATGCACAATTCTTACATGTTAATTCAAGCATAGCTAGTCAATTAGAAAGCGGTGCTGTGAATATCAATACTTTTACAGCAGACATTGATGGGCATATCCGATTTGGGAATACTGGTTATCCTGGTGGTAGTGCAGGTTTCCCTACTGGAGGAAGTGCTCCAGATATTGGTGCCGATGAATTTGCAGGCATCTTTTTAGATTTAAGTTCGCCACTCATGTCTTACACCGTTTTGACGAATACTTGTTCCTTTGCGAATAGAACTATTTCAGTCACTATAACCGATAATACAGGAATACCACTTTCAGGTACACTTATTCCTAACATCTATTTTAGAAAAAATGGCGGTACTTGGTTTTCTGCATCAGGAACAAATACTAGTGGAACAAGTACGAATAGTGTTTGGAGTTTTACCATTAATTCGACCACCTTAGGAGGTGTTAATTTATCAGATAATATTGAATATTATTTTGTGGCACAAGATATTGCTGCTACAAATAATGTTGGTGCTAATCCAAGTTTAGGCTTTGTTGGAAGCAATGTGAATACAGTGACTACAGCTCCAACTTTTCCGAATAGTTATATCATCACAGCGATTCCAACCTTTGCAACTGTAACACCTACTGGTGTTTCTTGTAACGGGAATATTAATGGACAATTGGTGGTGACTTCCTCAGCAAGTTCACCAGTTTTTAGTATCAATCCAGCTGTTACCCAACTGCCCGCAGGTACATTTACTGGAATGGCACCAACAATTTATACTGTAACTGTAACTGATGCAGGTGGATGTACCAATACTACTGCCGTGACTATTACACAACCTGCAGTATTAGCAGCCAATGCAAGTGCAGTCGCTATTTGTAATGGTGGTGTAGCTTCAGTTACGGCAAATCCAACGGGTGGAACTGCTGGTTATACCTATCAATGGCAAAGTGGATATACAGTTGCGACGCCAATTGTTATTTCACCTTCCAAAGACAATACTATTTATCAAGGTAACCAATCCAATAGCAATGCATTGGGTACACAATTTTTAGCCGGACAATCCAATTCAAATTTTCATCGTGGCTTAATTGCTTTTAATATTGGTGCTAATATTCCTGCTGGTTCAATTATTACTAGTGCGAGCTTATCCTTACATTGCTCAGGAACAGCCGGTGCGGCTGGTGCACAAAATGTATCCTTATATAAATTATTACAAGATTGGGGTGAAGGCACCTCAGTAGCTGTTGGTACAACAGGAATAGGAAATCTTGTTCCAGCAACTACCAATGACGCAACTTGGTTGACTAGTTTTTTCCCATCAACCAATTGGACAACCGCTGGCGGAACATTTACACCTACAGCAAGTGCAACATCGTCTGTAAATGCAATTGGTGATTATTCATGGACTTCTGTTAGCTTAAAAAATGATGTTCAAAACTGGTTGAATACACCTTCCACTAATTTTGGTTGGATTGTTCGGGGTGTTGAGACTGCTATTCATCAGGCTAAAAGATACAGTTCAAGAGAAGAACCAGTTGTAGCGAATAAACCAAAATTAACTGTGGGGTATTCTGTTCCCGCAACAATAGGAACTACCGCCACATTAAATAATGTTGGTGTTGGTACTTATACGGTGGTTGTTACAGATGCCAACGGATGTACAGTATCTTCAACGGTTACAGTAATTACTGCTACTCCTCCTACAACAAATACTTCTGCTACATCTATTTTATGTAATGGAGGTGTATCCACTTTAAGTTCAACAACAACTGGCGGACTTGCTCCTTATACTTATCAATGGGTGAAAGGAACAAATACGGTAGCTACTTCAGCTACTGCAACAAGTATGACAGCAGGCACTTATACCTTAACTGTTACAGATGCGAATGGTTGTACTGCTACCTCTTCTTTAACGGTGAATGCCCCAATATTAATTAATGTAACTACTTCAGCTAGTACTATCGCTTGTAATGGTGGTACAACCAATTTAAGTTCAACCGTCACAGGTGGTACTGGTTCTTATTCTTATCAATGGGTGAACGGAATTAATGCGGTTTCGTCTTCTGCCTCTGCCAATAACATGACTGCTGGAACATATACACTTACAGTGACCGATGCAAATGGATGTACTGCCGTTTCCACATTAACAGTTAATGAGCCTACGCTTCTTTCTATTTCTACATCGGCAAGTTCTATTGCTTGTGCTGGTGGTACTACCACATTAGATGCCACAGTCAGCGGTGGTACTGGATCTTATACTTATCAATGGGCAAGTGGAAATATAACAAACTCGATATCCTTATCTCCTACAAAAGACAACACGATTTATCAATCCAATACGTCCAATAGTAATGGTGCAGGCAATATCTTGATAGCTGGAAATAACGGGAATGGATTTATCAATAGAGCCTTATTATCTTTCAATACTTCGGCAATCCCGACAAATGCTATCATCCTTAATTCGAGTTTAAATATTAATTGTACAGGTGGCAGTGGAGCCGCAGGCGCACAAAATCAGTCCATTTATAAATTGTTACAAGATTGGGGTGAAGGCACGTCCAATGCGGGTTCTGGAGCAGGAGCAGGTGCTGCGGCTACACCTGGTGATGCTACTTGGTTAAAGAGCTTTTTCCCGACTACCAATTGGAGCGTGGCGGGTGATTCGTATAATGCTGTTGCAAGTGCTACAACTTCAGTTAATGCTGCTGGATTATATACTTGGACAAACACAAATTTGAATGCAGACGTTCAATCATGGGTAAACAATCCTAGCACTAATTATGGTTGGATACTCAGAGGCCCTGAATCTGGTCCTTTCCAAGCAAAAAAATATAGTTCACGTGAAGATGTTGATTCTTTAAATTGGCCACTATTGATGATTGATTATACAGTATCAAATATTGTTGGAACTACAGCCTCTGTTTCTAATATAACTGTTGGCACTTATACCCTTACTGTTACTGACGCCAATGGATGTAGTAATACTTCTGTAATTACTGTTTCGGAACCAGCTCCTTTAGTTGTAAACGCAAATGCATTGCCTTCTAATGCAGTTTGTAATGGCGACTCTATCACCTTAACAGGATCTGGAGCAACCACTTATATTTGGACTAATGGCGTAATGGACGGAATAGCATTTACACCTAGTGCTACTGCAACTTATACAGTAACTGGTACGGATGCAAATGGATGTAGCAATACAAGTTCTATTGAAATCACTGTCAATAATTGTAATGCAATTCTCAATCTTAAGTATTTTATTGAAGGTTATTATACAGCTACCAATACAATGACAACAAAATTATACAATAGTGGTGAAGAATTAAATCCATTGTCTACCAATGTAGATACTGTAACTGTTGAATTGCACGATGCTAGTTCACCCTACGCATTGGCAGAATCTTATATCGGGTTAATACAAACGAATGGCACTATGCAATGTACTTTTTCTGGAAGCGTAATCGGCAATAGCTACTATATTGTAGTGAGACATAATAATACTATTGATACTTGGAGTGCGAATCCATTGTTGATGTCGTCTAATAATACTTATGATTTCTCGAGTTCTAGTTCACAAGCTTATGGCTCAAATCAAATAGATTTATTAAGTGAAGGAATATGGAGTGTATTTAGTGGTGATCTCAATGCAGATGGTGCCATTGACGCAAGTGATTTCTTGTTGTTGGATGCTGACATTCAAGCTTTCTCTTCCGGTTATCTGGTTTCCGATTTAAATGGAGATGGTGCTGTCGATGCTTCTGATTTTTTAATATTAGATTCTAGTATTCAGAATTTCATTAGTGTAGTAACTCCGTAAATAATTCAATTGTCTTCAAGTTCTCATTTATCTCAAACTCTTCATCATGAAATTCATTTCTCTTTTTGGCATACTTTTATTGTGTAGCATGCAATGCTTTTGCCATGCAAAAAGAGGAAACGGAGCATGGGTAAAAGTGAGTGGGCATATTACCCAAACGAGTGACTACTGCGGTGGAGCGAGGCCATCTGACGAATTGCTGGAAAATTTGAATAAGCCAAGTCCTCTTGAAAATAAAATCATTTTTATCAAAATAGGGACTGTAAATAATCCAAGTGTAAAGTACTTTCAAAAAGTAATAACAGATAGCAATGGTGATTTTGTGGTTACATTAAAAGCTGGAATGACCTATTGTTTTATTGAAGAATGGAAACAAAAGAAATTGCTTATACCAGAGGATACAAAATATCTAACATGGGATGCAAAATGCCTTGAGGCTCGCTACCATACGGCAGATTTTGTATTGAAAGTCAAAAGAATAAAAAATCCTATCATTACTATTAATTACCATAACCCTTGTTTCTATAGTCCCTATTGTGGTACCTATACTGGTCCATTGCCACCATAGAGAAGATTGCAAGTCTACAAGTTGGAACATTGATTGAATGTAAGTTATATTTGCTGTATGCCCGATATTATAGAATTATTACCTGATCATATTGCTAATCAAATAGCAGCTGGAGAAGTAATACAACGTCCTGCAAGTGCCGTTAAGGAGTTATTAGAAAATGCAATTGATGCAGGTGCTACCTATATTCATCTTATTATCAAAGATGCAGGTAAAGAATTAATACAAGTCAATGACAATGGAAAAGGAATGAGCCCTACCGATGCAAGACTTAGTTTTGAAAGGCATGCAACATCCAAAATCCGCTCCATAGAAGATTTGTTTCAAATTTATACCATGGGATTTCGTGGAGAAGCCTTAGCATCCATTGCGGCAGTTGCACAAGTAGAACTCAAAACAAAAACTGAGGAAGATGAATTGGGTACTTATATTTTTATTGAAAACAGTACCGTCAAAATACAAGAACCTTGTCAGGCTGCAACAGGAACCAGCTTGAGTATCAAAAATTTATTTTATAATGTGCCTGCTCGACGCAATTTTTTAAAATCGAATACTGCCGAAACGCGTCATATTTTAGAAGAATTTAGTCGGGTTGCTTTAGCGTTTCCAGAGATAAGTTTTAAGTTCACAAACAATAATACAGATGTTTTCAATGTAGAAGGTGGCAAATTGAAACAAAGAATATTAAGTCTTTTAGGCAATCATTTGCAGCCCAAATTAGTGCCAGTAAATGAGTCTACCGATTTTGTGAGCATTCATGGGTTCATAGCATCACCAGAAGCTGCTACCAAAACAAGAGGGAATCAATTCTTCTTTGTCAATAATCGTTTTATAAAAAATGCTTATCTTAATTATGCTGTATCACAAGCGTATAAAGAATTAATTGGCAAAGACGAGTTTCCATTATTTGTTTTGTTTATTCAAATTGAACCCAAGCGCGTAGATATTAATGTGCATCCAACTAAGCAAGAGATTAAATTTGAAGAAGATAGAATTATTTATTCTGTTGTGAATTCAGCAGTCAAACACGCTTTGAGTAAATATAGCATTGCGCCATCACTCGATTTTAGTTTGGATAGTACCATTGAATCTTTGCAAGCAGTGACTCAACCTTTCGCAAAAAATATCCAAGAAAAAACCAAAGCCAATTATCTCTTTCAATCCTTTGGCGAAAAAGGCAAAGCGCATTTTTTAGAAAAAAAAGGAGATGCCCAACAATGGAAGGAATTGTATAAAGTACAACATGCCTTTCAATTACAAGGGGATCAAGAAACACAGGCTGAACCCGTGGCTACCTCTCAATTGGAAAACGCAAATTTAAATTTGCAAAAAGATACTTTTAAGCAAGAATTTGTACAACTTCACCAAGGTTATATTATTGCAACCACAAAAACTGGATGTTTATTGATAAATCAACATTTGGCGCATCAACGAATATTATATGAACGATATGAGCAGGTTATATCAAATCAAATAACGATTCAACGATGTTTAATTCCAATCACATTCGAATTAGCTCCAGCAGATGCAGTATTATTAGAATCCATTTTAGATGAATTAAAATTATTGGGTTATGATGTAGAAGTTTTTGGCAACCATACCTTTATTATTCAAGGTACACCGGCAGATGTAAAACTGGGCAGTGAGAAAGAATCGATGGAGAAAATTATAGAAGCGTATAAGCATGAACAATCGGAGGTGAAATTAGATAAACGTGAAAAATTATTTCGAATGATGGCAATGCAACGTGCCATATCGAGTACCAAAAAATTAGCAACAGAAGAGATGGAAGAATTGTTTCAGCAATTATTGTTGTGCGAGCAACCCCAACTTTCACCGAATGGAAAAAAGATATTCGCGAAGCTTTCCGTTAATAATTTTATGCAACTCATTCAACATGCGTAATCACTTAGTTTGGTTTTGTCTTATTCTATCTATTTGTTTGATTGCTTGTAAAAAGAATAAATTAGAAGCAGATGTGACAGACAAATCATTGTCGATCGATATGCGTTTGAATAAAATAAAATTCTTAGGAGATAAAACATTTATTGTTGGTGGAGAACGATTTACACAAGCGCATATTTATTCTATAGAAAATGAAGGAAATGCATTAGATATAGTATTGCCATCTACTGCTTCGCAAAAGGAAATTTATGGATTAGATATACGAAACGATGGCCACATCATCGCAGTTGGATATGATGGTTCTGTATTTACCAGTAAAGACAGTGGAACTACTTGGTCTTTCTCGCAACACGGGATGTGGAAAGAGTTTCAGGCTGTGGCTATAGGCTCTACTGATTCTGCATTGGTTGTAGGTGGGCATGGATTTCGAGAAGGAATTATTGCCCATATTTCCACGGAAGGCAATGGCAGTAATGCCTTATCTGCATTGCGGAATTTTGAAATGTCCGATATAGAATTTGTTTCTCCCAATCGAGTGTATATAAGTGGGTATGGGGCTATTTTACGATCTAATGATGCAGGAAGTACTTGGAATTTTACCAATGCAGAAAATGAATTTTTCAAAGCCATGGCTTGGCAAAATGAAGAAACGGGAATCGCTATTGGTTACGAAGGCAGTATTTATAAAACTAGTGATGGTGGTAATGGATGGCGAGTGATTCGGAATGGGAATAATTTTTTAAAAAAGAAATATCACTTTTTAGATATTGCAAAAAATAATAGTGATACTTATGTTGTTGTTGGAGAAGAAGGAACTGTGTGGTTAAGTACAAACGGCGGTGAAGATTGGAAAGAACTGGCTTCCTTTACGAAAAAAGATTTACGAGGTGTCTCCTTTAGAAATGAAAATACATTTGTAGTTGTTGGAGAAGAGGGAGCTATTTTTTCAATTAAAATTTAATATTTAGAGAATCTGTTCATCATGAACAAGTTATTATGGCGAAAAATACTGTAAGTTGGGTTAAACGGAAATGTATTTTTTTGCAAAAGAAGAAACGCTAAAGTTTTTATTTCTTCTCATATAGATTAAACAAAGTCGTTTTCTCATTGACTTTCATAGGTGTATATAAGGAGTCAACTGGACTGTTTTTACCTGCAATTAAATATTGACTTTCGGAATTTCCTTGCATACTAATCATACGAGTTCTCATTAAATAACACATCAGTTCAGAATAATTATGTGCATCGCTACTTGCATTGATAGTGCTACGTTCTGGTAGGGCTTTGCCTATTGCATATACATCTTGTAAGAGTTCTTTGTCGCGATATGTTTTACCAATTTGGGCAAATGAAAAAATGAAAGCACTTGTCAATAATACGATACCAACTATTTTGAAAACCTTATACGTTTGTGTATGTGAATGCCACTGCTGAATATAATGCAACAGAATTGGCGCAGTTAAAATAGCAAAACCCATGGCAAAATAAGGAAGTGCGGGTACAAAATAAAAACCATTTTGAACCATAGTTAACATTAAAGGTAAGGAGCCAGCAAGGCCAACACATAAAAAGAAAATGGCTTTGCGTAAATGTTTTGTCTTTATTAAATCCAGTTTTTTCGAATAAGAAAGTAGAAATGCCAATCCTGTGAAAATTAATACAGGGATTAATTCCGTAAAGAGGCGGATTAAAATAAAATAGCGATGAACTACACTTGGGTTTTCAAGAATTCGCTTGAAAGCTCTTTTGAAGATATAAATGGAAAGACCATGTTTTGCATCAGGCATTAAAAATAAAACAACCGCTATAAAAAGATAAGTGAATAGCATAGCTGTTGTTATTTTGACGGTTCTGGAAACAGTTATCTTTTTAAGAACTATGCAATAAAAAAATGGGATACAGGTTATAAAAAAAGCAGGAAAGCCTTTAACTAGAAATCCTAAAAAAACAAAACAAGCGGATAATACCCATGCGCCAACGCGAAGTGATTTTCGTCGAACGGTTTTGTACATAAGAATAGAAGCGCCTAAAATGAAAATGCTCAAGGTATTCTCTAACATATTATTGGAGTAAGACCAAAAGCAAACTGGAATTGTGATCCAGAGCAAGACAGGCAACCAACTCATCTTTTGTAAATCGTGATAATGCTTAAAAACTTCTTTCCATAAAACGCGTATCAACAGGGCATTCAAACAAAGCGTAACCAAAACATAAGCTCTTTCTACATACATACTACTACCAAAAAAACGAAAAAAGAAAGATTGTATGCCAAATCCTAAAGGTGGTTGTTCATGAAAAGTATGAAATCCAACTATATTATATTCATCGAAAATAGGAAGCCAAAAACTACCTAAACCCTGACTTAAATTATGTGCGACTGAAGTGTATAAAACAGCATCCATAAACATGCCATCTTGTAAAAGTGTTGGGAGTGTAAGTCCAACCAAAACTGAACAGGTAATTAACCAATAAGGGAGATGTTTGACATGTTCTCTTGTCGATGACATACGCAAATATAGTTGTAAACTTTATTCTTCTTAATTCTTGCTACTTTTTTTTTGATGATTCTCATCATACTGCCATTTTTTGTAGATAAAATAAATTTTCAGAATGCAAAAAAAATATGCTTGGTTACAAAAAAAACTTACTTTTACAAGTTAAGATGGTACAACAAATTACAGAAGGAATTAGCATTACCGTAGAAACCTTTTACAATAAGGAGCAGTCGAATCCGCTTCTCAACGAATTCACTTTTGCGTATCGTATTTCTATTGATAATTTTTCCAATTTTCCCATCAAATTAATTAGACGACACTGGCAAATATTTGACAGCAATGGTACACATCGAGATGTAGAAGGAGAAGGTGTTGTAGGGCAGCAACCAATTTTGGAGCCTGGTGAATCCTTTCAATATATTTCTGGAGCTAGCATAAGGACTGATATTGGTAAAATGATAGGGAAATATCAAATGGAAAATATGCTAAACAAAAAACTATTTAGTGTTCAAATACCAGAGTTTGATTTGATTGCACCCCATAAATTAAATTAAGCGAAAGAACACAAATGGAAACAATATTTTTAACATCAGTTTTGGCACATCCTTCTTCACATTTTAATAGCTTTGTCGCCATTTTGTAACATATCATGTAATGAGGCATACCAAATGTTGACATCAAAATCAAATGGTAATAGCCGAATTCCTCGTGGCAAAAAAAATAAATAGGAATAAATGAAATGAGGCTTTACAAAATTTGTAATCCATATAAAATGATAATAGCCGAATTCCATGTGACAAATGAAAAAAAATAAATAGGAACAAATGAAATGAGGCTTTACAAAATTTGTAATCCATATAAAATGATAATAGCCGAATTCCATGTGACAAATGAAAAAAAATAAATAGGAACAAATGAAATGAGGCTTTGCAAAATTTGTAATCCATATAAAATGATAATAGCCGAATTCCATGTGACAAATTAAAAAAAATAAATAGGAACAAATGAAAAGAAGCATCAAGTTATTGTGGTTGGGTTTAATCATCTGTGTCCTTGGATTCAATATATTTATTTGGATGATTAATGAGGGATGGTTAGGCTATATGCCAAGAATGAAGGAATTAGAAAACCCTCAATCTGCAACTGCTTCTGAAATTTATTCTGGTAATGGAAATTTAATTGGCAAACTGTATTTAGAAAATAGGGATCCTTGCAAATTCAGTGAAATATCGCCTTATGTATTTAATGCCTTGGTAGCGACAGAGGATGAACGATTTTACAAACACAGTGGTATTGATGCAGAGGCTATAGGTAGAGCGGTTTTTGGGGTGTTAACCTTGAATCCAAAAGGAGGTGCAAGTACAATAACACAACAACTTGCCAAACATTTATTAGATCAAGAATCCAGGTCTAAATTTTTTTTAGGGAAGTTATTGGAAAAATTAAAAGAACAAATTGTAGCGGTGAAATTGGAAAAGAATTTAACCAAACAAGAAATATTAACCCTTTACTTAAATACTGTTCCTTGGGGTTATAATGCTTATGGCATTAAGAGTGCGTCCAAAACTTATTTTAGTAAAAAGCCAATTGATTTAAAAATTGAAGAAGCTGCATTGTTAGTAGGAATGCTCAAGGGTTCTTCCTTGTACAATCCATTGCGACATGTAGAACGAACAAGAGATAGACGAAATACGGTTTTAGATCAAATGGTAAAAAATGCAAAAATAGATGGTGATGAAGCTGAACGACTGAAGGAACTTCCAATCAATTTAGATTTTTCGCCAGAAAGTAATTTACAACATGAAGGTGTAGCACCTTATTTCAGGCAAGTAGTAGAACAAGATGTGAAAGTTTGGTGCAAGAAAAATGGCTTGAATATTTATAAAGATGGTTTGAAAATTTATACCACCATCGACACCATTTTACAACGATATGCAGATGAAGCAGTGCAAAAAAATATGTATGGTAAAACACGATTTGCGAATACGCAATTGTGGAGTGCACATATGCCTACCCTTATGCGAGCTATCAAGGAAACAGATCGCTATAGAGGATTAGTAGATGATGGAAAGAGTGAGAAAGAGATCATGGCAATTTTTAATACCAAGACAAAAATGAAAGTTTTTTCATGGAATAATAAGCGTCAAAAAGACACCATTATTTCGCCCTTAGATAGTATTAAATATATGAAAGGGTTTGTGCAAACTGGCTTTGTTGTGATGGATCCAGCTACAGGTGAAGTGAAGGCTTGGGTAGGTGGTATAGATCATAAATATTTTCAATTTGATCACTGCAATATCAATACAAAACGACAAGTGGGTTCTACCATCAAACCATTATTATATTGCTTAGCTGTAGATAATGGCTATTCGCCATGTCAATCCATTAGCTTGAATCCTGTTTATTTTCCAGGCTCTGGATTATATGGTCCGGATAAAAGTAGAGGAGCAATGCAGATGAAAATTGCATTGGCAAAATCAAAGAATAATGCTACCGTAAATATTTTAAAATTAGTCGGTATAGACCATTTTGTAAAATTTCTAAAAACGCTTGGCGTGGAAAGTAAAATCAATTCTTTCCCTTCAGTTTGTCTAGGTGCTGATGATATTTCTATCATTGAAATGCTACGCGCTTATACCATGTTTCCAAATTATGGCATCAATACAAAGCCCATTTATATCACACGTATTGAGGATAGAAATGGCAACTTGTTAGAAAATTTTGTACCCGAAAGAAATGAAGTAATCAATGAAATAACAGCGTACAAAATGATACGTATGATGATGGGAACCGTATTGATTGGGACTGCAAAACGATTGAAACCTGTATGGGGAATTACTGGTGAATGTGCTGGTAAAACAGGTACTACCAATAGTGAGGCCGATGCTTGGTATATTGGTTATACTCCACAATTATTGGCAGGTGCGTGGGTTGGTTGCGATGATCGATTTATTGGTACAGGTTTAGGTGAAGGAGCTCGAGCAGCCATGCCAACTTGGGGTGAATTTTTCAAATCATTACAAGCGGATCCAAGATTAGGTTATTCTAAAATTGATGTATTTGAAAAACCAGTTTCTATGGAAGGTATGGATGAATGCGATGCTTCTGATGAAATAAGTTTGAAACGAGCTGCAGCCATCATGAATGTTTCGCGAAGTGATAAACAAGTTGAAGATGATGAACCAAAGGAAGAAAATCATTTTGACAATGGCGATAAAGGAACGGATCCAATTGAATATAAATAAGCATGCATTTTCCTGTCCATCGAATTAAAACAAGTGCTTGTCTTGTGCTATTTTTATTGCAAATGCAAAACGTTTTTTGTCAAACCAATTCAGAATTCTGTGGCATTAAAAATAAAACTACATTTTCAGGAGAGGTATTAGATTATAAGGTCTATTATACTTTAGCCGGCGCTTATTTCAGTGCAGGCGAAGCCACATTTAGCAACACCTTATCTGAATTAAATCATCAACCTGTTTATCACGTTATTGGCTCTGGTAAGACATACAAGAACTATGATTGGTTTTTTAAAGTGAGAGATGTTTATGAAAGTTATTTGGATACAGCCACTATGCTGCCTCTAAAATTTACACGAAATGTAAGTGAAGGCAAAAATAGAATCTATAACAATGTGCAGTTTAACCAGAAGCAAGGCACCGCATTATCTACGAATGGATTGTTTGACATACCGCCCTGCGTACAAGATGTATTGTCGGCAATTTATTATGCTCGAAATATTGATTTTAATACCTACAAAATTGGAGACAAAATACCGCTCACCCTCTTTTTAGATGATGAGGTGCATCCCATTTATATTCGTTATTTGGGCAAGCAAAAATTATCAACTTCCTCTGGCGTTTACAATGTAATAAAATTTAGACCTATGTTGATAGAAGGCACTTTATTTAAAGGCGGCGAAAAAATGACGGTCTATGTTACGGATGATGAAAGGAAAATTCCTATCTTGATTGAAACACCAATTTTAGTTGGGAGTGTGAAAGTCTATTGGGTGAAGTAGTTGTCTCGATAATTAATTATGAATTGAACCATGAGGTAGTTCTTTACCATTCTCTCCACTCACTTGCTAAACCTTCGCCATCTCCAAATTTTTTCGGGTCAAGTCCACAAGCAATGGTTATTTTATCTGTCAATTCACATAGGTCTTCTCGTTCACCTGTTTCAATTAAATCATCAATTTCATCATTCATTTTGTTTGTATTTAAAATTGCTGTTTTGAACTGTTTTATTTTTTCATTTTCATTGGCGTCTTCCCCAATATGTATAAGAGAGTCTATTAAGTCGTCAAAGATCTTTTTAGTTCTATTGCAATTTTCTTCAGTGTATTGTGTCAATCCTTCGTCATAATTTTCTCTCCAATTTTTAAATGGATAAAATTGTTTAGTTGCTATTAGTTTGCTTTGATAGCTAACATTTATTTGCTTCGCCTTGTCAATATTCGTAGAATTGTTTTCTGTTTGTTTTGGTGTTTCTTTTTTCCCAAACAGCTTGTCAAATAGGCCCATATTTTTATTGTCTTTTGTTGAACAACTTATAATTGTCAAGGTTAATATTATTGTTATAGCGGTCTTCATAAAAGTGCTGCCAACTTTGAAAATTAAGAAATATAATTATATTATTTGCTTCGCCTTTAATTCTAAATACGTATTCACTACCGAAATACTGAGTTTTTGTGGAGCCGTATAAATAACCAAGATGCCTTTTTTTTGAAGCTCTTTTACAATCATTTTCTTTTCATATAAAAATTTGTCTGCTATTGTTTTTATATAAATATCTTCCAGTTGATTTCCTCTTTTTTCGTGTAAACTACTGACCTCTGTATTTTCAAAAAAGATAATACAAAGAAGATGTTTTTGGTTGAGGGCTAGGAGGTAAGGCAATTGTCTTTCAAAGCCTGTATAGGTTTCAAAGTTGGTAAAAAATAAAAGCAGACTTCGCTGTCCAGCTCGCTTTAGCAATACTTGATGTACATCCGCAATATTGCTTTCTTTAAATTGTGTTTGTTGTTTATAGAGAGTTTCTAAAATTGCATTGAATTGCTTTTTAGATTTCGAGGGCTTTAAAAAGTCATTTGTTTTTTCATTGAAAGTGAGTAGTCCTATTTTATCTTCTTTTTGTAATGCCACATACGAAAACATTAAAGCGGCATTGATAGAATAATCCAATAAAGTAAGGTTGTCAAAAGGCATTTTCATTAATCGGCCCATATCCAAAATACAAAATATCTGTTGCGATTTTTCGTCCATGAAAGCGTTGACCATCAATTCGTTTTTGCGTGCACTTGCTTTCCAATTGATGGTGCGTGCATCATCGCCGCGAGTATATTCTTTTACATGATCAAACTCTGTACTCATTCCTCTTCGATAACGAATTCGTCCGCCAGATTGTGCTTGTTGATTAGGTATAGAGCGAATTTGAAATTTACGTAGTTGTAAAAAAGATGGGTATACACTTACCGTATGCTCTTGTATAGCGGTAAATCTTTTTTGAACCAATTGCAAACGGGAAGAAATATAAGTATGAATATTTCCAAATAAATATACTCCTCTTTGTGTTGGCTTTACATGATAATGCAGTTCATTTTTAGACAAAGCCAACAGGCTTTTATGGATAGCAAAATCTCTTTTTTGAAACTGCAATGGAAGTTCATCAATAATCATGCTTTGCAAGGGAATATTATAGGTGCTTTGAATGATTAATTGTATTTTATTGTCATCGCCATTGCTCAACAAATCTGGGACTACACGATGCAAGTGTAGTTTGCTATTTGTAAAAAAAAGTAAGGCATAATCTACCAGACTTAATATCAATAGGAATACAAATGCGGCTTTTGTAAAGATGAATAACAGCGGTAAAAAATAGGAAAATAAAAATAGAATAACTAGTGCACCCCAAGACAAGAAAAAACGTTGGGTGAAAAATAAATCGCCTAAGAAATGTGTTTTTTTCATTCCTTATTGAATTAAGTTATATAGAAAAATAATTTGCATTTGCTAAAACCAACGCAAAGGATTTCGTTTTGCCGAGAGAATATAATTTTTAATATTCATCCAAAAAGCGACAATGAAATAGAGTATAACAGGAGACCCAAACGTAAGGAAGGAAATATAAATAAACCAAAGTCGAATGCGTGAAATTGAAATATTTAGCTTCTCACCCAAATGAGTGCAGACGCCAAATATTTTCCATTCTAAGAAATTACGAAAATTACGCATTACACAAATGTAATTTTTTTTGGCTAAAAAAATATACATTAGGATTCAATTCCAATAAAATTAATTCTGTAATTCCATCCAAGCCAGTATGCCGCCGCTTAAATTTTTTGTATTGGTAAAACCATGTTGCTCTAATACCAAACATGCAGTAAGACTACGTTTGCCACTTCTACAATGTACTATTACTTCTTTGTTTTTCCAATCTTCAATAGCGTCTATTTCTCCATTTATTACTTGACCCAATGGAATCAATAAAGCACCCATATTGGATTCTTTGTATTCATCTGGTTCACGTACATCTAGAATATATAATTCTTCACCAGATTCTTTTCGTTTTTTTAATTCTTCTACGCTTATGTTTTGCATGCATTATTGTTTGTAAATCTTATTGTAATAGGTATTTCCATGATGGTCGGTGCTCCGTAGAATATATAAACCGCTTGGTATATTTTCCAGATTCATTTTATTTTCTGTTGGAATATATTTTTTGATGAATGCACCACTTATGGTAAATAGACTACATTCTGCTATAGTATTTTTGCTTTTTATCCATAATGAATTAGCAACTGGATTAGGATATACTTGCAGTGTTGCGTGATTTGTAGTCGATGTAATATCGTTAGTAGATGTTGGCGTAAAAGATTGACCAACTATAGGTCGCATCATCACACTACCTGCTGTAATGGATGCAAGCCAAGTACCATCTACATTATAAAATAAATGTTGGCTATTGGTATTTGTGTTCACATCTAATCCGTAGTACAAACTATCACTTCCAAAGTTGGCTGGTTGTGTAATGCCCATGTAGTAAGTTCCTGCTTGTAAGAATACAGGATTTAATAATGCATAAGTCGAAAAACCATTGATGGTATTATCATATTGCACTTGAAATAAATCTTCTTGTTGAATGATGGAATCTGTAGTTATAGTGCCTCCTGAAAGAGATTTATATATTACAATAGAAAAATATTTTCCTGCAGCAGTTGGTACTTGTGCGCCGAAATGGATCATTAATCCACGCATCGTATCTGCTTCATTCAAGGTAAAGGATAAGGCTGTTTTGGAAGGATAATTAAAAGCAGGCAACAGAAAATAAGATTTCTCTGCGCTTCCATCGTCATACGCAAAATAATTATCGAACACCGCATCTCTTACCAAAGTATCATTCTGTCTTCTATCTGTTCCGTTGATTGGTGCATAGAAATAGGTATTGCGAATGACGACTTTACTTTTATTAGTTGGTGCAGTGTAAGCGATATTATAAGTAGGAATGGATTGATTGATGGAAGACTTTGCAACTATTGCTGTACTTGGCAAACTTGCATTTGAAATTGAAGTCGACGAAATAAGCTCGGTAGCAGTATGCATCGTGGTTACAGACTCTGCAATTGGATATAAATTTCGAACGGTAAAATCTTGTGTAAGCGACTTTTCATTTGCTTGATTGGCGATAAAATGACGATACGGCATAGAAGAATATGGACTTAAAATAGAAGTTGGTTCTGTGGTAAATGCAACGTCATTCATGATGCTATCTGCAAGATTACGATTGACATCTATTTTAATATAATCTAAATTCCAAACATCGTCATTTAAGTTTAATGAAGCAATATTTACAAATCGAAATTGAAAGCCGGCATGTAAATATTGTGCATCCGTAATTGGTAGTAATTGAATTTTAAATACTTGTAAACCTGTACCTCTTGTTTGCCATACACGAACCCAATCATTCGTATTATTTTTGAAATAAAGGAATAAGCTATCATTCATTTCTGGCGCAAAACCAAGACCTTGTGCTTGATAAAAAAAACTAAAATAAATATTATTTGCAGCTGTGTAACTAGCTAAATCAATCGGCTTAGAAGTGAGGCTGTCTGCAAGTCCGGACGAATATTGATATGGATAATACGGTCTTCCTTTTGCATTTAATCCATCCAAAGTGGCCACACCTCTTGTAATCGGAAAGGAACCCATTGTATTGTTGATATAAGCCAAACTATCTTCCCAAAGATTCGGATTTGGATAAGGACCATCGTAGGAAAAATCGTCGATGAAAGGTAATACCGCTCTTGTTTTGTGTGTGTTGAATTGTTGAACCGTTGTATGTTGCAAAACTGGATTGAATCGCAAGGGTGCTACAACTTCCTGTGCATGTATCCAATGGCTTGTACAAACAAGTAACATGGATAATATGTAAATTACTTTTTTCAATTATTCGTATTCATTTTTAATATTGTCGTCCGATTTTTTAATTTTCGTATCGACTTTTACGGGTGTAGTAGATTTTGATTTTGGATTGGCTATAACGTTAGAAACCTTGGCTTTATTGCTTTTGTCCACCCCCTTTAATGTTGAATTTAATGGGTTTTGTTTGTTTACTTGTGGAATATGCATGCCAGGAATTTTATTCTTCGATTTTAATGAATCTGGAATGTTATGTCGTGTTGGTAATTTGGCAGAATCCGCAACTAATACATCGGTGGAATCATCGCCTAATAATTTATGAGAGCCAGATCTATTTTTATCCAATAATTCTTGTGAAGGCGATTGCATAATTCTCAAATCAATCATGTCGCCGGATAGAATGGTATTCTTGAAATCCAGTTCATTGTATTCTTCTGGGGTTTGCACATAGACTACAGCATTTGCTGAATCGGTGATAGAGCCGTCCCAAATAATATTGGAAGTAAGACCCAAAGATTCGATTATTGTTTTCGCCTCATAAAATGTTTTACCAATCAAGTTAGGCACATCTTGCATATCCGACAATCCCTCTCCAATGATCAAGTCAATTTTAGCACCAAATGGAATGGCAGTACCTATCGGTATTTTTTTTCCTTTATACCATTGCTCCAAAACCGCACCAGCAGCCACATCTGGCCTATAATTGGTGTCGCCCATTTGTAAACGATAGCTTTGCATGGTAAGCAATGCATTTCGAAAAGAGAGGTTCACCAAATTAGGCATGTTGGTAGTTGGGACAGATTTTTTATTAACGGTTAAAAAAATAGTACGACCTATTTTTACTGTTGCGCCTGCTTCTGGTTCTTGAAATAAAATTTCTAAAGGTTTTTTTTGTGCTTGATACGTGGAGTCAATTTCAATTCTGAATCCTTCGTCTTCCAGAAGGCTGATTGCATCGTTCATTTTTTTTCCAGTTAATGCAGGCACTTTGGTTTCTTGTCCGTGATTAGTAAGCCAGTTTAAGGAATTAAAAAACAAAAAAAGCAAGGCAATAACCACGAGGAATATCAAAAATAGATGGAAGAGAAATGAATTTTTCAGCACTTGTAGAAATTTCTATCGGGTAAAAATAGGGTTTTTGTAGTTGTATTCTGTTGCAAAGATGTAAAAATAATAAGTAAAAAAAAGCGGCCTGCTGCATTACTTATTGTCTGAACTGTGATTCATGAGATGTAAATGAATACCATGTTTTAAAAAACAAAAGAAAACCCCAAAAGAAAATCATAAAAATCACATCAATCAAGAGAACCTGAACTTGAGCGCAGTCGAAGTACTGTAGTCTAGACAAAATTTTCCTTGGTCACACTAACTGTTAGATAGTGTCAAATATTTTTCAATTAATAATACACTACTATATACAACAAAATGGGCACCAAATGGCGCCCATTCTTTTCTAAATCCATTTATCAAATTTAGAAATTCACAGAAGAAATTCTATTTCCCCAACCCATTGCAAATAAATTTGGAATATTATTTACAACAGCAAAAAATACACCTGGACCAGGGTTGTAATTTATGGCGTCAAAGAAATGAACATTCATTGGTCCATTACCTGCACCTTTCGCAGAATTAGACAAGTTATTAATTGGTGCAACCAAATTAGGTGTTGGGCCTAAAACTGCAAACCCTGGCGCTGGCGCAAAATTGATTAGATTGAACAAAGTAATTGGAAATGCACGAGTTTTATGTTGATCCAAATAAGCAGTGAATGCTGGACTAGAAGTTCCGTGTTCAGCTACATATTCATCTTCATGAATAGAAACTGCGTATGCTCTATGTGCTTTTGATTGTTTGATTTCTGCTTGCATAGTAGTGAAAGAAGGAACAGAATTAATGAAGCTTTCAGCCATGTCGCTATTATCGAAATAGTAATAGTTCATAGCACCATCTAATTGATCGGTTACTACAACAGATGTTTGTGGTAAACCAAAATTAGTGATGTCGTGTTGGTGGTATACTTGTATACCATTGCAATAGTAATGTGCACCTGATGGAAGAACATCGGAAGATGTTTCTGTAGTAGTTGCAGGGATAGTAATTGGTGCTTTTTGGCAAGCTGTGAATGTGATGGCAATGACTGCGATTGCGAAGATTAAAGTTTTCATGATTTTAAATTTTTGTTTTGTTTGTAAATGTTGTTTGTAAATGTTGTTTTTGCTTTTGTTAGTGTATTAGAATGAGAAATTAATGACGCTAGGGTGGATATTTTTTGTTGTAGTTGATGTGTGTTTCGTTTTTCATTTTGTTTGCTTTTCTGATACAAATGTAGAACCGCATACCACGCTGTACAATCCCGTAAAAGGGTGTACTCTGTAAAATACCGTATTACTGGAGGGGGGATAATTTTAGTGTGCTACTAGTGTGAGATACAGTATAAACAAGGCTTGCAGCATATTATACTTTTTACAGATGTGTATAATTTACCACAGAGTTGCACTGAGTTTTTTCACAGAGTTGCACGGAGTTTGACTCAGTGTTACTCTGTGGTTATTTCTCGAAACACTGGCGCAGGAATGGCGTGGAAATGTGCGTGAGCTTCCTATAAACAAGGCTTGCAGCATATTGTACTTTTTATAGATGTGTATAATTTACCACAGAGTTGCACGGAGTTTTTTCACAGAGTTGCACGGAGTTTGACTCAGTGTTACTCTGTGTTTGACTCAGCGTAACTCTGTGGTTATTTCTCGAAACACTGGCGCAGGAATGGCGTGGAAATGTGCGTGAACTTCCTTGGCTTGTCAATATTTTTACTCTTCTGAGTGCATTGGGAATTGCTGAATGGTCAAGTCAGGAGCAAGGATAACACGGATGAAAGGATTACACAGATTATAAAAAATGGAAGAACGGTAGATTCAAACCAAAAAAATATTGTGGCTGTTGGTTAAGAAAAGCATAGAAAGGCGAAAAAATAATGTGAGCTATTTCTTTACTTATTCAAGGCTGCATATTTTGCGAGAACAACGTCCAAGTGCTTTACAAATTTGCTTGGGTCTGCATCATATTTATATCCATTTTCAGCGAGTAAATGTTCGTCTGCATCAATGAAAAAATAATACGGTTGGGTATTAGAATTATATTTTGCGGATTGTATATCTGAATTTTTTTGTCCTAAATTCATAACCCTACTTCCTAAGAAGGTAGATTCATATTGTTCAGATTCTGGGATTTTTACTTGGGTTGCATCGCAAAATAAAGACACGACAATAAATTTATTTTTCATTCGAGAAAACACTTCCTCATTACTCCATACTTGCGTTTCCATTTTTCGACAGTTGACACATGTAATACCAGTAAAATCAAGCATGATAGGCTTATGCTGTTCTTTAGAAGCTTTTAACGCATCTTGATAATCATAGTAAGTATTCATGCCATTTTTCTTCACCACTTCTGGTTCGTAAATTTTGAAATCTTCGGCATAACGATTTTTATTTTCACTCTGGATATTGCTTGTTGAACCCGACACATTTGCACCAGAATTTATGACAAAATCTTGGGTGCCCATTGGAGGAACAAATGCGCCCATACCATTTAATGGCGCCCCCCACATACCAGGAATTAAATAAAAGGCGAATACCATGGTGGTCAAACCAAACATCAATCTTGTTACGGTAAGATAAGGTAAGCCCCAATCATTTTTTGGCAATTCACTATCATGTGAAAAACGAATAATACCTAATAAATAAAGAGACATTGCGAAAGAAATTACTACCCAAATGGCGATAAAGATTTCACGATCTAATAATCGCCAGCCCATTTGTAAATCGGCATTACTTAAAAACTTAAATGCCAATCCTAATTCGATAAATCCGAAAACTACTTTCACAGCATTTAACCAACCGCCTTGCTTATTTAATGCATTTAATAACTGTGGAAAAATAGCAAACAAAGTAAATGGCAAAGCCAAGCCCATACCAAATCCTGTGAAGCCAAACAATGGTCCTATTTTTGCGCCTTTGCCTATTTCGGAAATCAATCCGCCAATGAATGGTGCTGTACAAGAGAAAGAAACAATTGCCAAGGTTAATGCCATGAAAAATATACCAGACCAAGAATTTAAGTTGGCGCGATTATCTGTAAAGGTGCTCCATTTGGCAGGAAGCGTCAATTCAAATGCACCTAAAAATGCAGAACCGAAAATTAGAAAAATAATAAAGAAAAAGAAGTTGGTTACCCAATGAGATGAAATTTCATAGAGTATATTTTTATTATTTACGAGCGTAAGCAAAAGTCCTAGTAAAGCAAAAATGAGGATAAGGCTTATAGAATATTGTAGAGCAACTTTAATACCTGATTTTCTATCTTTGGTTCGCTTCAAAAAAAAGCTAACCGTCATAGGTAACATGGCAAATACGCATGGTGTAATGATGGCGAGTAAACCACCACCCATGCCTTCCAGCATTAGAATAATATTAGATCGATGGTCTTCGCTAACTGTAGTTGGTGTGCTTGTTTGATTGGATTTTATTGTTTCTGTTATGGGAAGTGGGTGCGTTGTATCTTCGATTTTTGTTTCAGAATTTACAGCTTGTGGTGTTGTATCTACTAAAGTTTCAGCTCCTTTTGTAGAATCTAATTTTGCATCTCCAGCGTCTGTTATTTTTATTTCAAATGCTCGGTCAACGGCTTTTAAACATTGAGAATGGTCGCAAGTTTGGTAGTTTACATTTCCTTTAATGGAGGTATTGCTAAGTACTTTTAGCTTTTGGGTATAGGTAATTTCATTTTCAAAAAAATGGGTAACGCCATCTGTTCCAGGAAATTCTTTGCTAATTTTTTTCCCGGATTCTTTAATTTTTTCATGGATAAGAACTTGCGGGTTCTTAGTAAACTTAAATGAAGGAGGAACCAGAAGCCCATCTCCACCAGGATCTAAACTCCATAAATGCCATTCAGGTTTTAAAGAACAATGAATTTTTAATTCATATTCATTGTCTTTTAGCTTGCTTGCATTAAATGTCCAAGTGGTAGGATCCGCAATTATTTGTGCGTCAATAAATTGATAGCAACTTAAAAATAGGACAAGCAACAAACTTATTTTCTTCTGCATACTTTTATTTTATTTCTACGGTAAAAGGTAAATCAGTTGGCGGCAAGCACATTTTGTCATTGCAACATTGATATGTAATGGTTCCGGTAAGTTTGAAAGGTTTCGTGCTATCGAAGTCGAGCATGAAGACTGCATCATTTTCAAAAAAGTTGACCATGCCTATTCCTTCCATTTCTTTGGTAATGGGTTTGCGTTCCATACGCACTTCACTTTGATTGTTCAGTTTCAATTTGGGATTGATTACCACTTGTGTTCCAATCAATAATCCATCCCCACCAGGGTCGGTTGCGAATACGTGCCAATCCTTTTCAATACTGGCTTTCGCATACAAAGTATATTTACCGCTGGTAGCATTTTTTGTGGCAGAGAAAGTCCATTTCACTGGATTCATATTTTGGGAAAACGCTATTGCACTGCAAAAAAGTATCAACAAGGACAGTATTATTTTTTTCATGCTTTTTATTTTAATTATGAATTAAACTGGCAAATAATTTACGACCATCTATATTTTCTAAGGTAGGCGAACAGGCTCTTTCAGGATGTGGCATCATACCAAATACATTGCGACCAGCATTACATATACCTGCAATAGCATTGGTTGATCCATTTGGATTTTCTTGTCCGATTACCCCTGCTCGATTACAATATCTAAAAATAATTTGGTCATTGTCTTCTAATTGTTGCAGCGTTTGTGCGTCTGCATAATATCTGCCTTCGCCATGCGCCACTGGAATTTGCAACACTTGATTTTTAATATCTTTTGTTATTGGTGATGCATCATTCTCACTTTGGATAAATACATTTTTACAAACAAATTTTTGGGTGTCGTTCAATAATAATGCACCGGGTAATAAACCAGCTTCGCACAATATTTGAAATCCATTGCAAACACCAAGTACTTTTCCACCACGATTGGCATGTGCAATTACACTTTCCATCATTGGGCTGAAACGTGCCAAGGCACCGCATCTTAAATAATCGCCATAGGAAAAACCACCGGGTAAAACGATACAGTCTTCTTTGCCAAAAGCACTGATATCTTTATCTTTATGCCATAACATAATCACTTCTTGCTCTAACTCATGACGTAATGCAAATTCCATATCGCGGTCACAATTAGAACCAGGGAAAACAACAACTCCGAATTTCATGCTTAAATAGTATTGGTTTATAAGAGCCATTGCACAATGACAATGACCGAAATTAAAAAATAGAATGTAAATATATTATATTTTTCCTTTTGGTTGTGAAAGGCTTGACTTAAAATAATGCTAATTGGCGTAATCGCTAATAGCCAAGGCAATCCTGGGAAAATATTTGCAAAGATGCCAATCAGGACGGAAAATATTAAATAAAGGATAATCACATTCCATTTTTTCTGTACGGCAATCGGGTTTTTTATGCCAGATAGATTGATTAAGTAAAGACTATAAACTACTAGTAATAATGAACTAATTGTGAGAATAATGAATTGCGCATTGGAGATTAATTTCAATGGTAAATAGACATGCAGAAATAAATGAGGCATCACAGAATGCCAATGTCCAGTGAGAAAAACAATACCTAGCGCGAAATAGAAAGGTGTAATGATGCCGAATACATAAGCCAATATTTCTTTGAAAGAAAAGGAACGCAAAATGAGCAACGTCATCAAAAAGAATATAAACATGGGTACTGCAGGAAAATAGAACAAGCAAGCAGCAGATACCCAAATGCCTATATCGAAACTGGCTATTTTGGAAGCCCGTGAATGGTA
>Ga0114969_10000941_pt1 | contig 24694 bp, 37 predicted proteins | sample M_130807_MF_Meta_FD_87316 | JGI IMG/M metagenome (GOLD analysis project Ga0114969, IMG submission 87316) | Freshwater microbial communities from Lake Montjoie, Canada to study carbon cycling - M_130807_MF_MetaG | ecosystem: Environmental > Aquatic > Freshwater > Lake | place: Lake Montjoie...
ATCTAAAGAAATTTATCTCTGCCCTCGCCCAAGAATTCCAAAAAGAATTCGGATCCCCAATGACCCTTGGCTCTTCTTTCCGCACCCCAATCGAGCAAGCCAAAGCAATGCGATGGCCACTGAAGGCGGGAGATTTTGATTCTTTATATAAAAGCCTTCCATCGGCGGCTTATATAAAAGAGCTCATCCGGGACCAAAAATGGGAAGAAGCGGGGGCGATAATATCGGCATCCCAAGAATGGATGAAGATGCCACATCTTCGCGGGGGAGGAGCAGATATTCCATTTTCAAAAAACCCGGGGATATCCTCCGGGGACCATTCAAGATTTCAAGAGCTGATCGCCCGCGTTTCCGCCCAAACCGGCATCCCGGCAAAAGGAAATTCCGAAAAATCATCGCATTTTCATATCACGGTTTCTTGATCCAAAAAGAAAAAAGCCGGGTTTCCCCGGCTTCTTAAGGAAGCAACCTTACCTTAATTTTTCTTTACCTTTGGCTGAAATAGCTTGGATGGAGCAAGCCCGGCCCCGGCGATATCTTTGCGATATCCGGGAGGACGGGAGGTTGGGCCAGGAATTGGGGGAGCGGGAGAACCAGAGGAGGAAGCAACCTCTCCGCGAGCCGCTTGTCCCGATACAAGAGAAGAATCAAATGTTCCAATCGATTTTGCATATTCCGGATCAAGGGCATCAAGTTTTCCCTGGAATGAAGAATCCCCCTTAAATCTTGGACCCTCGGCAACAGCTTCGGAATGATTATAAAGAGGATTTTTCTTCGCCACTTCCCGGGCATTCAGCAAAACATTTCCGGTTTCGATAATCCCGCCGCCGGATGGAAAGCTGCCGGCCGCTTTTTGTTTCTTCCACCAAGAAACAAATGCGGGGAATTCTTCGGAGGCACCAACAACATTGGCGTATAGCTTCCAAAGGTTTTGAATATGGGCACCATTTGTTCCACCAACTCTGGTGGAATATTCTGCCCATGAAGTTGGAGCGGGACCCACCTTCTTTTTCTCCGCAAGGTCTGTCGTGACATTTAATCCTGCGGGAATGTCGGACATATATGGAAGATTATTCACCGCTTGAAGAGCTTCCGCATCTCCAGGAGCCTCAGCATATGGACCGCCAGCAGCAATCTTTTTCAAATACAAATCCAAAACATCCGCTTCTTTTGTTAAACCAAGCCCATCCAATTTATTTGCAATTTCCGCCAATTTCTTAAACATAATCTATCTCCCATAAAACCGGTTATAAAAGGATGCGATATTATTAGTAGAAGGAATGCCCAACACAAAATCCCGAACAAAATATATAAAGTTACCCGCAAAGACAAGCCAAACATCCAAAAATGGGCCAAAATCGTCTATAAATTTCCGCCTGAAATTCACTTTCATTTTTTTATCCTATCCGATCAAACCAATCCAAACCATTTTAACCCTCCCAAACCCATTTTAAACCACATTCTCATTTTCGCCGGTTCTTTATTTGTGAGATAATAACAAAACCAATAACGATACGAATCCAATACAAGATCTTATAATCCAATGAACTCTCCGTATTCTGTATGATACATTTCCCTATCAGCTAACCTTAACCCAAAGCATACAAACAAAAACATACCAAGGTTTAAGTGTAGACTGTTTTTAGGTCTACACGGTTTTTAAGTCTACACTTATGCTCTGCTTTTAAGTCTACACTGTTTTTAGGTCTATACTGTTTTGGGTCTACACTTATGCTCTGCTTTTAAGTCTACACGGTTTTTAAATATACCCTGTTTTTAGGTCTACACGGTGCGCGCGGCCGTCACACGTCAAGGGCTTCCGCCCCGATATTTCTATATATCTTTGTTGGCCCTTGTCTCCAGTAACCCCGTGATTATCTTTGTGGTAAACCTTTTTCTTTTATCCGATCTATCCGATCTTAATGCCGTCGCAATATTTCCGCACCGATTTCCTAGCCCCCAGATATAGCAAGGACGTAAGGAAAGAGCCGGTCAATCCCGGCTAACCGCCCCGCGAAGATAGGTCATTGACGCTATGCGTTAGGTGTCTATCTTATAGGGGAAGGAAGGAAAGTGCCGGGATAGCTCGGCAAGGTGAAACCCGGCGACCGTTAAACGGCCGGAAAGGAAACGGAGTTTCCTATGGCAAAGCGCATCCCAGCCTCTATCCTCCGGGACTTCAACATGCCGCAGGATCGTGACGATCTGCCCCCTTCGGGGCACGGATCGCAGCGTGAGTCGTCCATCATCCGGTTGTTCATGCCGGGATGGGCTCGTGAAATGAGTGATGAACAATACCTGGCATTTATGCCGGGGATTGTCAACAAGGTTTCCGGGCGTCCGACACGCGAAGTGTCAGATCGTGGGCGCGGCAAGGTCGCGATTGACGCGGCACGCCAGAACCCCGCCCGCTCTCGGGGAGGTGATGCCATTTCGATGAAGGCGCTTTCTCGCCGTGCGCCTACTGCGAGCGAGAAAAAGAAGGGCTTGGATGGGAGCTTTGCAAGCTCTGTTGAGCTTTTCAAGGGCGTGCGCGATACCGCCTTGATGGTGATCGAGAACGCGCAAGAGCTTCACGAAGCGCGTAAGGCATTTCCGCTCGTTGTCATTCACACTGACGGGGGCGTGTTTGACCCCGTGATTGTGGAGTGGCACATTCGCGATTTCGGCGAGATGATGTCCAAAAACATCGTCAACGAAAAGGGGTGGGCGACGTGGGCGGGTATCCCCGTTCGTCCGGCCAATGCTCCCGATGTTGGCCGTGGAGGGTCGCCCGCGTCAGTATGGGTGACGTTTCTCCGCCGGGAGATTTCCGGGTACTCCAATACCGGAAAGACCGAATACCGGTTCGTGAAAGACGATGACGGGGAGTATTGCTCGATCAATACATCCTGCTCTCGCACGAGCGGAACCCGCTTCATCGCGGGAAGCCCGGAAGATTTCGCCGCAGACGTGGATCGGGCAACCGTGCTCCGGTAGGGGGCACGGGCGGGTAAGGGAGCGGGTTAATCCCCGCTCCCCGATTAGAGAATCCGAGTTTATCGGGCTTTCTAACCGGGGATTTCAACCGGGTTACCAAAGGAGCCAACATGCGTATGGGTGCAAAGAATCGGCGGATCACGATCCAGAACCGGGATAGCGAGATCGAGGGGACAATCTTGTGGGCCTTCTCGAAGGCCCCGGGCGTTGTGTCCGTGCGAATGGTCGCACAGCTTCTCGGCACCGAGGAGTTTCGGGTCGCGAAGGTTTGGGGCCGTTTATATACGGCCGGCAAGATCGACAAGAAGCGCATCCGTCAGCGCAAGGGCGGGAAGTTCTTGGGCGGAGAGCCGACCGGCAAGGCCGGAAACAAGACGGGAGCGAAGCTGTTCCACAGCACGCGCACGGTCCGCACGGTCGCCCTTTAACTGGCTGGGTTGAGCGAAGCTTTCGGGCTTCGCTCCCCGTTCTAAACCTTCGATATATTCGGGGATTTAGATCGGGGATTGCTTGACGATCCTGTGAGCGTGTGTACCTTCTCTCTACCAAAGGAGCTTCTATTTCCATCCGGGTATGTGCTCTTTGGGTTTAAATGCAGGAATAACGTGGCAAAGTATTCCTGCATTTAAGATCAAAGGATCTTTCTCGGTAGACCTTGACTCTCTCACACCCGCGTTTACATTCTTGTTATAAGGAAAAAATGATTTCTCCCGAGCAAATGCGTGTCGATGCGGTAATCGCCAGGTTTCCGGCCAGGTTTCATCTCGCCGGGTTTGGTGATTCGATCTTCGCGATCTCGCGTGGGCAAGAAACAAAAAAGGGGATCGTCCTGTTTCTTGCCATTCGGGAACCGAGAAAGGAGCCGGGGCGTTTCGTGGTGCATCGAAACGGCGTGTCCACGAAAGTGGATTTTAGGTCCACGGGCCACGGCCGGATTTCTCCGGAGGATTTGCGGATTTTGATTCAGTATGCGGACACTCAACAATAATCCCTAGGGATTTTGAAGGTTGATTTCCGCCCCGGAATGCCGGAATAATAGCAATCTGCATATCTGACTGCGCTCGCATTAATGCCGGAATAAACCCGCCTATTTCGCATGTGCTATTATTCCGGCATTCGCCTCGATTTTCATTATTGGGCAGTCGCCCATTTTGACCCATTTTTTACGATGGGCCTGGGGACTGCGTTATTTATGGTTTTGAGGGGGATTATGGTCCGCCCGCAAATCGCGAATAATGATTTGCGTTCGGGCGCATTCATACCTCTTGATTTCTACTTGCCACCATGACGGCGGTAAGCAGGCAAACGATTCCGAAGGTTACCACGATTCGGAAGATCTTTTCTCTGCGTTTCATTTTCTTCTATCCTCCGCTATGGGCGGTCGCAAGGTCGGCAGCACTCGGCACCGGGTCCGACCACGTCAGCGGCTGCAACGCAAGCGCCAGCGCGAGGAGGATGAGGCCGGCAACAATCGCCGCGACACATTGTCCATCGAGAAAAACCATTTGAGACTCCTTGCTCCCATATAAGATAAGCACGGTCTGAATGATGGCAAGCTTTCTTTCAATCTTTCTAAAACGTAGTAACGTAGTAACGTAGTAACGTAGTAACGTAGTAATGCCGGAATAACTAGTAATACCGGAATAACTTTTCTTCCACTTATTCCGGCACTTATTCCGGCCTTTCGGCAGATTGTCAAGAGACTTCTTGCGAAGTCTCCGACTTTGTCAAGAAGCCGCAAAGCCCCTTGACAATCCGTTGCCCGTGATTATCGGGCCTTTCGCAGAATGTGGCGCGGGGGACGCGCCCGCTGCCGGTCCATAGCGGCCATCCGATCAGTAAAGGAAGTCCGGATATACTCCGCCGCATAGTCACGATCCTCGCCGGTGAGATCCATTACCTCCTCATCCGATACTTGATCAGGAACTTCCATCATTTCTTCTGGCCAGTCGATTGGCCAGTCGATCTGATTGTCGATCTCATTCATGCCGATTTGACGGATGAACTGCTCTCGTTCATCGCGATCAAACGAGTCCTTCTCACGGTCTGACAGAGAGTTATAGAAACTCTCGAAAGAGGTTTCAACCAACGGGGAAGCGGTAGGAGAGTTTCGCATACCATAGTTTAAGCACCGGGTAGCCAGTGACAACCGGTATCGAAAGAAAGATCGTGGTGATAAATGCCGGAATAACTGCCCCAATTATTCCGGCAATCTTGAAACCCGGCGACTCAAAAAATGTATCCAATTTCCTAGACCCCAGATATAGAAAGGACGTGAGAAGATGACGGTTCGGAAGCCGGTTGGGTGGGGCTCTTGGTGGTTGGTTTCGGCTCGGCTGGCATCTTCTCGCTTTCCCCATTAGAGACTGTTTGTAAGCAAGGCGGGGCACCCGGCCCCGACCGCGAAACAACCCCGTTGGGCCGGCTGCATGTCGGTTTGGTTGACAAAACCTTCGGGCGGGTTATCGGAAGCTTCAGTCTCTAATGGGGGAATCCCCTTTACGCGCGAAGCGGACCCTGTTTTCGTTAGGGGTTGCGCTGATTCAGTGGGAATAAGGCCGGATATATTCCGGTTCGGATGGGGCTAGCCTTAATCCGCATCACCTTAGCCCGAGTTCAGGGTTAGTCGCAGATAACGGGAGCCTCCCGAGCGACGTTCATCCGAATATTTAATAGGTAGGTGTTGGATGTCCTTTCGGCGAGATTTAACAAGAGTCTGCGTGGCTTGTCCCCTCGCGTGAGTAATCGGGTTGCGGTGATTTGTAACCACCGGGAGCCTGGAAAAGACTATATCTTGATCGCGGATATTGCTGTGCGCAGCAAGGGTTAATACTACCCCAGCGATAAAGAAAACCCCGGATTACCAGACGCGTAAAGCTAACGCGGGCGGGTGGTTTCCGGGGCTTTTCTTTGCCTGTTTCAGCTTATTCCGGCATTATCGAAGGTTAAACCTGTGCTATCGGCTATGTATCGATTCTGAGCGTCTAACGTGTCCGAGTACACGACTAGAATCATTTTGGAGAGCGTGAGAGGCACAAAATGCCGGAATAAATCGTGCCAGTTTTCTGTATATTCCGGCATTCCCTCACTTACGCTTAACCTTCGGTTGAAAATCGACAGTAACTTCCTAGACACCACATATAGATAAGACACACGGAGTCTCAATCATGTACGTTGTCACTTTCCCCGGTTCGATTCAAGGCATGATGGTTTTCCTTTTCCGCGAGCAGAATGCTCCGAGCAATCGCCCTTGGCATCGGGCAGAACACATCGTCAGGGTTTTCGGGCACCGCGAAGAAGCGGAATCCGCGCTTTCCGAGTACACTTCTTGGATCAAGCGTGAGACTCGTTACGCCGCTCCCGAGTTGAACGGTTACCTTCTGAACCGGCTGGCAAAGGCGGACATCATCATGGCGCATGATCTCCCCGAAAGGACGAAAGGCGGGGTAGCATTCATGCTCCAAACCAGCGACGATCAAGATATGATCGGCGAAAATCGTGGCGGGTATCTTCGATGAATCTCTTAGCAGAGGTTGTCGTAAGCTATCTGGTGCTTATGGCGATTCATCGGAACTTCGGGTAAAAGGCGCGGCACCCTTCGGGGTACCAAATGCCGGAATAAGGTTGTGCCGGTTATTCCGGCGTTCTTTCTTATACTTATCTTCGCTTGCTACTTGACCGCGCCTAACCCGTGTCTATCTTATGGACACAAGAGAGCTAACGATGAAGCCCGCAAAATGGAATGCCTCCGCAATGTTCGCGCACGTTATGGCGCGGCGTATCCAGTGTCACGCGATCATCTTTCTGGATAAGCTCCAGACAGAAAGAGAAGCGGCTACGCGCTTGACATTCATTGACAACGGGATCGGATGGTCAGTTTCCGACGTCAAAAACGGATCAAGAATCGCGGCTATGTGTCGCGAGGTTCCGGTAAATGACCGGAGGAAACTGGACCTTTTGCCGATTGACGGAATCATGGTTCGGAATCTCGTCAAGCGATATTCGGGCCAGCTTGCGGCCTATGCCAACGTCAAGAACGAGGGGCCACGTTTCGCGCATGATACTTCGGGAGGGGAGTTTTTCGGGAGGGGCGAGTCTGCCGATTGGTGGACGGAAAACAACATGATTACCCGCCGTTCGGGACATCGGGAATATGAACGGTACATTTTGCCGGTTTCCATAGCGGCGGAGACTGCCCTGTTTCGCGAGTATTTCGATCTGCTTGACGTCAAGAAGAACGCGCCAAAGGAATAACGTAATCGAAGCGGAGCCTTCGGGCTCCCAACGCCGGAATAAAGTTAGCCGAGATTATTCCGGCATTCCAAGAACTTTACACAACAGGAGATAAATATCTTGACCTACTATTATCGGTGGTTATATTTGTCAGTTGTCAAAATCCGAAAACCTCTAACTTGTGGACCGCGCTGCCCCAGGGTAAATTAGCAAAAGTCAAAGTTACGTTAGTAAAGATTGCGTTAACTGAAAGAATAGTAAGGTTTAGAAAGAATTGAGTTTGAAGAGAACCGGTTAAACTCCGGATACCTGGTGATGATAGCGAATGCTTAGCGGGGTATAGAATCGAATCAAATAAAAGGGAATAAGAATCTGGGCGCTTAACGCCGGAATAACAGCCCTTACGTCGGCTGGTGTTTTTCTGTTGCTTGGATTTCGCTATGCGATCTAAGTATGCCGGAATAACGAATACCACCCGATTCTGGGCTATAGCTATTTTTATTCGGCGAATCTTGATTCCGCCTTTCCGATAGCTATATGGTGTTTATATTCTGTCAACTAATCGGGACATTTACCTCTTGTATTTAGAATGTAACCACCACTAACCGACCGACAAGGGATACAGCGGATCTTTCCAATACTGAACCCGCAACGACTCCGCGCCGAACATCGGGATATCCTTCGATCCATCGGCGGATTTCATTGTCAAGGCCCGAACCAAAGACCGGGCTTCGATCTCGTTTTCGGCCCGAACATAGTAACCCTGCATTGATTCTGCGGGGAATCCGATCACAATGCGGGTAACGCGGAATTCGGGAAGGTGAAGGTTAGAAGGCATTTTGATTTCTCCGATGATCAGAATGTAATCGCGGTTAGCGTAGCGTCAAGACCTCCGGTTCTTTTTCCAGTAGAAAACCTCAACGGGCCTACCGTCCTTATCGATCTTTCTGGTGCAAGACCGGGAAACCATCGGGGAGTAACCTGCGGCGATCATTTGGCGGAAATCCATTAGAACCTCTCTCCCCAATAAGTTAGGCACCGGTCACCAAGAGTCAAGGGGCTTTATGAAATAGGCAATGCCGGAATAAAGAGGGGATCTTATTCCGGCCTTTCTCCACTTCTGCAAGATAAAAATCTTATCCAATTTCCTAGGGACCAGATATAGATCGGATGTCAGAGAGAATCAGACTTCACTGGTTATCTGATCGGAGTTTCCAATGGCTCGCTATACCGATCCCGCTTCCAAGTCCTCTCCCGTCGCGATGATCTCCGACAACCATGACAAGGCCGTTGCCTATCGGGCTTTGGCCCGGCGATTTGCCAGGGCCGCTCGACTGAATCGCAAGGCGCAAACCATGATGAACCGGGCGAACGATGCCACGGTTCAGGCGGAGATTGCGGCGAACGATCTCGGAAGCCGCATTGTGAAGCGGTACTGACAAGAGGCAAAGTACCCGTCAGAAATGGCGGCGAAATGCCGGAATAACATATACAGCCTATTCCGGCATTTCAGCCATTCCGGTCAACCCGATCAGGAACAAGAGAAACACCGCCACCCATTAACATAATCGCGAAACCGATTGCGGCAATCTCTTTTTGTTCCTCATTTTCTTGAACAACAAAAAGAGCGAACCCGATCAGAAACACGGGAATGCCAACGCAAATCCTGGCCATATCAAGAAAAGACATTTTTGTATCCTCCAATGATATGGCCAGAATATTACCCTATGCGATCCCTGCCCAATCTACGCGCTGGGCATCCCCGAAAATCTTGTTGACAAATTCAACCTTTCCGAGAAGCAAATCCTGATCGGCAGGATCGAGAAAAGAAAACATGACTGGCGGAATGCTGGACAGAATCACCGCACTTTCGGCGGCCTGGAGCATCAAGCTAGCGTTCAGCATGTTGACCGCAAAGGCGGAAGGGTTGGAATTGCGCGACATTGAAACCTCCGAGGTTGGTTATCTCTCTCTGACACCAATAATCTAAACACCCCATTCGGCGAGTCAAGGATCTTTTTTGGCCTTTTCAGAACCCGGAATGCCGGAATAAGTGGTTGAGATTATTCCGGCATTCCGACATTCTGGGTTCTGAAATTTCTCTCCAATTTCCTAGGAGCCAGATATAGATTAGACACTGAGAGAGACACTCCATGAACGATGACGATGCTCTTAAAATCGTGGATTCTCTGATTGCCCTGATCGGCGACCAGACTGATACCGTGAGGGCCGGGAAGGTTTTCGGTCGGTGGCTTTCGGTTCAAAAGTCCTTCTGGAAATACTCTTTCTCGAATGTCATGCTGATCGCCTTTCAGGCGAAGCAGAAGGGATTTGAGGCTTCGCAGGTTGCCGGTTTTCAGACCTGGAAATCCCTCGGTCGTTGGCCTGTCAAGGGGTCCACCGCAATCTGGATTCTCGCCCCAAACTTTCGGAAGATCGAGGATCGGGTTACCGGCGAGAAGAGGAACATCGTAACCGGGTTTCGCTCGGTTCCGGTCTTTGATATCGCCCAAACGACCGGTGAGGATTTGCCGGTTCTTGACTACCGGAATCATGGCGACGATATGGGGCTGATTACCGCCTTGGAGGGGGAATACTTCATGCGCGGAATCGATCTGGCCTACATTTCGGAAGCTGAAATGTCGGCAACGTGCGCGGGAGCGAAGGGGTTTTCGCGCGGAAGCGATGTCAGGATTCTGGACACTTTGACGGGGGCGGAGAAGGCCGGCACATTGGCCCATGAGCTTGCTCATTCACTCCTTCACTTCAAAGACGGGAATGTGCTAGACCGGGATCATTCCCGCTCCACGTTGGAAATCGAAGCAGAGGCAATTTCGGCGGTGATTCTTTCGGCATGGGGCATTGACTCTTCTGCGTCCGCGTTTTACCTTGCTGCTTGGCAGGGTGACTCTGCAAAGATCAAGGAGTCAATGAGCCGTATCGCTAACACGGTCAAGTCTGTACTCTCAAACATCATGCACGAAAAGTGCGAGGAGGAATAAATGTGGCCAGCACCAATCGAAAAGAGCGTGACACTTTCGGATGCCAACGCGCGGATTATCTGCGTGGCTCTCGGAATCAATGCGGCGAATGACTGTGAGCTTTTGCGCAAGGTTGAATCCGGCGAGGTTACCTTGATCAACAAGCGCACGGTAAAGGATATGATCCTTCAAAACCTGCGGATCATCCTGTCGCTCGAAACCGTGTTCGGGTGCAAGCTGCAAGAATCTTTCAGGAATGTTCAGGGCTCTATCGACATGGTGGAAGTCCGCTAAACCTCAATTTCCTGCTTGGCGTGAATGCGCCGGTATAGGCGAGGCGGAAGCAAAGTACCCGGAATGATCTTCCGGCGAAATGCCGGAATAACGCAAAGATCCAGGTTATACATATTCCTGCATTTGATGTCAAAGTATTTTATCCGGTCCCCTTGACTCTCATTCACCCGTGCTTAGATTATATGGGCAAAGGAGATAATAATGGCTCACTCTCTGTTTCTGATTCGTGGTTTGCCAGGTTCCGGGAAAAGCACGGTTGCAAGCGCAATTTCGTGCGGCTATCCCGGTTCTGTCACGATTTCCGCGGATGACTTTTTCATGCAGCTTTCGGATTCTGGTTCACTCGAATACCGGTTTGATCCAAAGCTCCTTTCGGAAGCTCACAACCAAAGCCAATCGCGAACCGGCTTTGCATTGGAAAATGGATGGACAGCAATTGTAGCCAATACCTTTACCCAACGTTGGGAGATGGATTGGTATATCAATATCGCCAACTATACCGGCGCTCGATTGATTATTGTGGATTGCTTCGATGGTGGAATGTCAAACGATATCTTGGCTAAAAAGAATGTTCATGGCGTTCCGATTTCCGCAATTCAGTCAATGCGGGATCGCTGGGAGCATGATTGGCGGTCCGGTGATCCTCGCCAACCTTGGTTGCGAAAGTAGGCTCTTTCGGGAGGCGAAATGCCGGCGCGGTGATTATTGCCGGAATAATCTACAACATTTAACCTTCGGTTATGCTTTATTCCGGCATTCCAGTTTAAGGCAATCTCTCGCCCTAAACACGGAACCCGTTATGTCAAGGTACAGTCTTGAAATATTCCTCGATCTTTACCTCATCGAAGGCACAACAATCCGAAGCGTACCGCATAGCTGACTGCTTATCCGTTGGCTTTCCGATGTTTACGGCCTTTCCGGCCATATGTAGAGAAATCTGATATCCGCCACGACACCGGGTAACATGGTATCGAGCTACCCCCTTTGTAGGGGTATTCTGGACGGTGTAGCGGATTACTTCGTTTCGCATGATGTTCCTTAGCCTCCCCTATAAGATAGACACGGTCCATAAGGCGTCAAGGCTAATCCCAAAAGGAGGCAAAGAAAACCGCACCAGAAAATGCCGGAATATGTTTTGGAATTATTCCGGCCTTTCGGCCGAAAAGCTCTATCAAAAAATGAGTCCAATTTCCTAGACCCCAGATATAGAAAGGACGTGAGAGAGGAGAGCCGGTAAGGCGCTCCGGTCGGTTCCATCCCGACGATCAAGAAAATGGACGATAATCCTTTCGTCCCCTTGACCCGGATCTCACGGTGCTTAGATTTCTGGTGTCGGAGAGAGGCGGTTTCACTCTCCGATACCTAACCCTTCTTGAAACCTCAAAGGACAATCATCATGGCAAAGCTCATCAACATCGGCAATACCTCCTCCGGCAAGATCCACCGTACCGCGCTCCAGATCCTCCAGGATTCCTTCGTGGTCGGCATCGAGGAGGGGACCAATATCCCAGGGGTTCAATTCACCACGACGGATGATGGTCGCGGCACCGGGGCGCAGTTTGTCCCGCTGGATCGGTTGGCGGATTTCTGCGACACTTTGGAGGGATTCGCCGAGCCCGGCGCGATCTCCAAGCGGGCCCAGGACACCGATCCCGTCGCCGTCATGCGGGATACGATGTCCTTCGTTGAGAAGGATGGCGAGGTCGGCCCGAATGACCCGATCATGGTCGCCTTTCGGACTCGGTTGGGCCAGGGCCAGAAGCCCACGCGTTTGCCGATGAGTGAGATCACGGCCGTCGCTGACTTCCTGCGGTCGCGCATCGAGAGCAGCGAGGTTATCGCCAAGAACGCCCTTGCGGCGGCGGCGAAGAAGAAGGCGTAAGCCTTCCCGGAAAGCCCCGGTGAAATTCCGGGGCACGCAAGCGGATTCGTTCGGAATTGACCTGTACCGCCCGCCGGATAAGCATGGGAAAATGTCCCGCCGGGCGATACCTTGTCCATCTCCAAATTGGTCCGCAAGCAAAACGAATCGCATGGATAGACATGCGCTAATCGTGACTCGCTCTATATTCCGCCTTTTCCCATACAGACAGCGGTTAATATCGAACACGGCTAGAATGCCCGCAAAGGAGAAATCCCGCGCGGGCATTTTCGTGTCCAAAATTCGGGCGGCAAACGCCGGAATAAATTGGCGCCAGCGGGCGATTGGGCGTAAATGCCGGAATAACTTTTGGCACTTATTCCGGCGTTCCCCATACGCGCGGGCCAGAAAATTCTTTCTAATTTCCTAGACCCCAGATATAGAATGTGAGCGAGGAGAGAAAGAAAGAGCTAAGGTCGTTCGATATGAACGCACGAAAGGACAACAGCGGGTCCAAGAACCGCCGAATAAAGAAGAACCATTTCCCCACCTTGGCACGGAATGAGTCTACCACTTTATTCGAGGATGTCCTTTCGCGCGTTCATACCGAACGGTCATAAAGGAAAGGTATCTCGATATGAACATGCAGGCGTCGGGCCTCTTTGGACAGCCGTGCCAATCGCAATAAGCACGCCGGTAGATACTTGAGTATCAAAACATCGAAAGGTGTCAGATACGCAGCGAAAGCAAAGGGTGCAATCTGCCGAGGGTCATAGGGAACCTTAAAATCAAAACCGGTCTGCATGTTCATATGGATATATCTTCGCGCTCAAAACATTGGTGGTAGATGTAATCGCCTTTTAAGCGATAAAACTTGGTTCGATTCCAAGTGGGCGCAACCTATTGGTTAACCTTTGAAATGTCTTATTGCGTGGCAATTAGCGCACAAAAGGACACATTTGTCAAGCTCAAGCTTGACTGTGTTGGTTAGAGATGCCTTGTTTCTAATTTTGGCGATAGTAAAATCTTTTTTAGAAGGGTCTAAGTGATGAAATGCCATAGCTGCTGTGTGCGGCATTTCTCCACAATCAATGCATTTTCCGCCCTTATACTCAATCATCATTTGCTTGTGCTTGAGTGAACGAGCATTGATCGCATGTAGGTTGCACTTTTTGCACCAGCTTGGTGGTTTGTTTCCGGATACAGCATAAAATTCGGACACAGATAATATTAATTTACACTTTGAGCACGTTCTCATGTCGCTCGTGTAAGAGTACGAATTTTCAGTAGTTACAAATTCCTTAGTGCTTCCTTTGTCGAGTTGCCTTGTATTATGCCCTTTAAATGGAGAGCATTCTAAACAGAATTTCCTTGAACAAAGATTGTGATATTTGCCACCGATATTCACATAAATCGGGAAGGTACACTTACATTTTTCGCAAGTTGCCATATAGTCTCCAAAATAGATTATACTACTTGCGCCCCCCTTTTGAAGAAAAAGAGATTATCGGGTTTCCTGTGTGTGCCCGAGAGGTAGCCGTAGAAATACGGTGAGTAAGGATAATCCTTCGGGATAACTCCTACGCGAAATAAGCAATTAAATCGCGGCTGTGTTAACGCCATCATGTGCTATCTGGATACGGCTTGTTTTCCGGGATAGACGACATTAACATAGTTAGGGACAAGTGCGCGGGTATTGTCGAAAGACGGTATCCGCGCTTTCCTTTTTGCCGGAATAAACCGCACGAATATTAATGCGCGGTTAACATTCGCGCAACACGAATGCATGAATAATGTCATGCTCGTGAACAAATGGATCATCCTAAATCTAAGCACCGTTTCCGCGCGGTCAGGCGATTGCCGGAATAATCGCGTAAACGCAAATGCCACAATAAATGTTGCCGCTTATTCCGGCGTTTTCTCGGATGCCGCGTTGACGTGTCAACACCATACACTTCAAAAATCCACATGAATTTCCTAGATCCCAGATATAGTTAGAGCATGAAGGCGGTCGGTCCAATCCCGAACGCCGGCCGGTCAAAAAGCAAGCGGCGAAAACGTGATAATTCTTTCACGCGCCCCTTGCCAGCACGCCCACGGTGCTTAAGTTTCAATGGCGACAGAGAGGCTGGTTTCACTCTCGGTCGTTTAATCCTCCGAAACCTTTTAAGGCAAAATCATCATGGCAAAGCTCGTTTCCATCGCTCTCGCAGGTTCCGCCGCTGTCTCAAACCGTTCCTCGCTGGACATTGTCCAGGAGTCCTACGGTCTGGGTTTCAATCCCGACACCAACCAGTACGGTTTCCAGTTTACTGGTACCGACGATGGCCGGGGGACTGGCGGACAGTTTATCCCCCTGGATGACGCGGAGGCTTTCTGTGACATGTTGGAGAGCTTCGCGGAGCCTGATTCCCTGAATCGCGCTGGTGGCCCCACCAATCCCGTGGAGATTGCGCGCGCCACGATGGAGCTTGTGGAGGAGAAGGAGGGTACTCCCGCGAACGCGCCGGCCCGCGTTGCTTTCCGTACCCAGCTGGGCCAGGGCCAGAAGCCGACTCGGATTGTCCAGGCGGAAATCCCGGCGGTTGTCGCCTATCTCCGCTCGCGTATCGAGTCCTCCCGCGCGACTGTCGCCCAGGTAGTCGCGAAGGGCAAGAAGGCTTAATAGCCTTCGGGCGGGAATTCCAACCGCCCACAAAAATCCCAATGAATTCAGGAAACCGGCACGCTTTCGCGTAGCCGGGTTTCCGCGTTTTCGATCACGGCGAAAACGCCGGAATAAGTGCGCCGACTGCGTGTGTGGAAAGAATGCCGGAATAAGGAACGACCAAAAACGCCGGAATAAGTCCGGTCATTATTCCGGCGTTTTTCTTTGCGCCGGGTGAGCTTTCCCCTTGACGCCCCCGCACCCGTGCTTAAATATAGGTACGCGAGGTTAGGTCTAAAATGAAAATTTCTCCTCTGGTAAAGAGTCGGCGAGATCCTGTCCAGAATATTGCCCCGAATACCTGCAAAGGTATCGGAATCATGGGCGGGAAGAAAGGCAAGCGTCTATGCGGATTTAATGTGAATCCTATCTCAATGAGGTGGAAAGGCGTTACCTGTCCTGTCTGCATTTCAAAGAAAGCCGAATATAGGGCGGATATGGCTCTGTCAAAAGCAGCGATTGAAACGGATTCGGATTTCCCATTTGATGAAGAGAGGGAATTTCTATCTCAAATGGGCTATCGCGATTAATCCCCAAAAAAGAAAGAGGTGTCTCTTGGCTGACTATTCTTCTTGTACAAATACTGAGTGTACTGTTCGCGGTAATTGTGCGCGTTTTCGCATGGAATGGGGCGGGCGTCAAAGTATTTCCTGTTTTCCCACAAAGAAAAATTGTGAATACATGATTCCTATTGATGATCCATCTGACCTTCCTTTCAAGATTCAGTCACTCCAACTTTCAGATCTGATCGCGTACTCATTCAATGAGCAAAACAAATGACGTTCTCACGCGCTTGTAAGTTTGCCGTCGATAATTCTTCCAAGCGGATTATCGCGCCTATCACAAAGAGGAACCTAATGGTTCTTACCGGAGATACCGAGGAATGGGCGTATGATTGCGTCTATCCTGAAAACGGTAGACTCGCGAGTGTCGGCGGAAATGAAATGGATAGTAGTGGCTGGGCGGTTTTTGATGTTGAAACAAAAGAAGAGGTGAAGTAATGGAAAACACAAAGCAAATCATCCAAGCCATTTGGGCATATCATTTCGATAGCCCAAACAAGTCCGAAATCATCGGGTACGGAATGACCTGGTATCAACTTCTTCTAGCTGAGCACGAATGCGGAGTGATTGATCAAGCAGCTTACGAAGCACACAGGGATCATTACCTTGAGGTTCTCGCCGACAGGAAGGGCCGATAAGATGTTCAAGTGTCTGCGTGTTTATCCAAATGGCGATGCGAAATATTCCGTTTGGACAACCGAAAAGGAGCTGGAGGAATGGCTTGATTATAACCGTGTTATGCGGTTTGGAAATGCTCTCTTTGTAAATGGCATGTGCCCAAACAAGGAGACTTATACGGTTGAAGCTGAGGGTAGCCAGATTCAACGTATGATTCGGCATGATCGCGGCTATCTGACAGTAGAACACATCACAATGATCGAAACCGCCCTAAAGGAAAATTCCTCACTCATGCGTAGTTGCGGTGCACAGGAATTCTCAATCGGATCTCTTTCGAAAAATATTCGGAATAACATCGTAACCTAAAGGAAAGAAGATGACGCAAGAAAAGATTAAGAAATACCTAAAGCAAACTGGCGGAAACCTTACCAGCAAAGATAAGGTATTTGAAGGGCAAGGGTATCAGTATGTCGCCGCGTTTGATTCGGTTTCCGCTTACGATGATTTCTCTGATATCACCGGTTTGGGTGGACCAACAGATTTCATTAATGGAATCTTTCATGTTTGGTTTAACGGAGAAGAATGAGGCGGAAATTCCGGCCGGCGCACATGATTCGTACTTCAAACCGGAATGCCGGAATAAGTGCGCGGCCCTATTCAATTCCGAATAAAGTTATTGGAATACGAATATTCCGCAATGCCGGAATAATCCTCAAGCCGGGCCTGCCAGCATCCCCGCAAAACAAATATAAGCACGCTATGTCTAAAGTCAAGGGTGGAATAAAAGAAATCTGTCCCACGGAATGCCGGAATAAACAAGGAGCACGAAAATAAATTTTATAAAAGGCTTGACTTTTGATTTTCCGTGCTTATATTTTGGTTGCGGAAAGCTTGCCATCGCGGGCCGCTCCTCGGTTTCGGTTGGGTAGCTTGAAATAAATGGCTTGTATCATTCTCTCCTTCCCAACAAATCTAATCACCGCCAAACCAGAGTCAAGTAACTTCTTTAACCTCGGAGATAGAAAATGTCGAATTCCATTGGCCCTCTTTCTGATCATGATTTTCATCTTCTTGCCACGGCTTTGGCGAGAACCATTAACCGCGATATGGAGTTTCTTAAGGAGTCGGAGTCTAACAAAGACTTCTGGCGCGATATCCAGATCGAAAGGCTCACTCTTCTGATTAAGTTGGAGAGGTCGGCGAACCGCGGAGGCCAAGGACTTCAAATGTATCTGACAAATCCGGTGGAAGTATTGGACAACCTCATTGCAGAAAGGGATGGTGGCTAAGATGAAAAGGCTTTCAAAGGAAATCACCGCATTCTATATCTCATGGGTCGAAAGAGAGCTTTCTCACTCCGATTCCGCTTACATGAGTTGGCAGCCCCAATTCATTGGGGAGGACCCAACAATGGAAGAGGTGTGTAATTTCGAAGCAAAGATCGTTCGGTACTTCAAGCGAAAGAAGGATTATCGTGCTTCTCGTGGATCGGAAGGATATGATATTCTTGTTTGGAAGAAGTAAGTAAGTTTATCCGTCCGCTTTAACGCGCGAACAAGCACACGTTTGTTCGCGCCAAACCGGATTGCCGGAATAAACCTTATGGCCGCGCGATTCACTAAATGCCGGAATAAGTTAAAGGCCGCGAATCAAGAGCTAACACCATAGCAGAAGCCAAACTCGACAGACTAAATGATTGGCTTAGCAATCCAGAAGAATCAGAGGATGTTTTCTCCGGCCTTCCGCAATTGCCGGAATAAGTTAAGCCGCGAATAACGGCAGGTGGCTTTATGATTTCAGAAGAACCATTCAAAACAGAATATGACAACCTCGAATAGATAGAAGTAATTATCTTTGGCGGTTTTGAAGTGCTAGATATATGTTAATCTTAAGCTTTCTGAATTGCTTATCAGAGAATGTACTTACTGCCTGATTCAACATATCCCAAATAGACTGGGGATCAAAATATGGAAGTTCTCTTCCTCCAGTGTACGGAGAGGATTCTCTCCTTAGGAAATCATTGATATCATATTCATCGGCTCTATCAAGTAGTATTTCTATAATTTCCGTACAGTAGGCATCAAACTCCATATCGTTGTTGTAGTTGCCAAGCTCGCCCAAACCCTGCCTCTTCCATTTGTCAACAAATCTCTGATAAAGTTCATCACCTTGATTGCCCTTCGGGTCGATGGCATGAGTTATCTCGTGAAGCAGAAGATACTTTATAGCCTCTTCAACTTCTTCTTCGTCATAGAAGAAGGAGTTGATTATAATAGCTTGATCGGCATATTCAAAGAACCCACCAAACGTTTCTTGATCAAGATATTGGCACGATACCTTGATCTTCTGATTTTTATCATTGAATTCTTTTCCAGCAGGATGAAACCCGTATGGATTCTTGAAGATAATCGGCTCTTCTATATTAATCGTTTCGTGTGTTTCGTGAGAGTTCTTTATTGCTGTTTCGATTTTCTTCCTGTTTCTTTCAAACCACGGATAAAACTCCGGTGGTGTTTTGATCCTCGCCGCCACTTTATTAAGAAGTCCATTTCTGATTCCAATGGCGTTGAGAGCGGTTTGTAATATGTTAATATGGTTCATACCTAACTCACCGGTAATAGCATATGCCGGAATAGATTAAGGCAATCGGCTAATATCTCATAATAGATTATGACACCGAAACTCTCATCACTTATTACGTCTTTGGCCTTATTAAAACTTCACGATGAGGCCGGTAATATAAGAGTATTAGCAGCGCTTCAACGCGGCAAAAGCGGAGTTGATATTCTTGCTTACGCTAGAAGAATCATGAATATGTTCTTTCCTAGTTTGGCAAAGTCTGTTATGGAAATCTATGATCTCGCAATCATCGCTAACGAAGAACTCGTACAACGCACGCAAATCGCAGAGAATGTAAAAAGTTCATATATTGAACTATTAAGATCTGTCGGATTCTCCTATGACGACGCCCATCAGAGATCCAAAGATATTCTTGATATTACAAAAGAGCCTAATCGTGGGTTAACGATTACTGATGAGAAAAAGAAAAAGAAAGCTAGCTCATTGGAAACAAAATATTTCAGACTTATGAATAGACTGTTCATAAACAATCCGTTAGACGGCAAAAACACTACATTGAAGTATTTTGTTCAAATAAGAAAAAAAAGATAATAGTGTTTACTCCGAAGCAAACTCGATTGACGATGCAGCGTTGCGTGAAATTAAATCAGTTCCTCTTTCGAGTTTCGTAAGAAAAGAAGAATTGGAACTTCTAAAGTTTTCTTCTAGCATTTTTAATGTTCATATCAAGGTTACATTTAAAAATGTAAAGAGAGTTACTGTCTCTGCCGTTACAATGGGAATGGGGGCTCTAGCATACAATATAGTGCTTAATATAGATAACAGAAACCCAGACTCAATAAAGGAAAGCATTCAAGAATTGTATAACGAAATCGTCTCTGTTATGGTTCATGAAATGACTCATGTTCAGCAGCGTTTGGTTCGCGAAAAAGCAACTGATTTTGCTCTTCATAGTAACAATCAGGATAATGATATACCATATTTTGATGAAGTATTGTTTTCTGATAAAGGTGAAGCTTATAATAAAAATGACACCAAAAAGAAGATGATGGTTTCTCGGCAAAAACCAGACGAAGATGACCCAGACATCGAATCGTTCGATTGGCTGGATTCTCATCAGATTGTCACTGATGAGGATCGGGCTATGGAACAACTTTCGATTATGATTAAGTCAGCTCCTACTGTTGGGGCAAAATACTAAATGAATTGCAATCTAAAATTGACTCAAAAACTCTTAGCATAGTTGATGTTATGATGGCGAGACAGGACCATAAAGAAGAATACGAAGAAGAGAAAAACAAGAAATATGTTCTTAATGTTGGCGAGACATATCACAAAGAAAAAAGAACAATTGATACTGAGGAAAAATTTATTGATTATTTCTTACAGCCAGATGAAGTCGAAGCATTTTCACGAGGAATGATGACATATGCAAAGCTAAATAAAGCTAATTTTGCAAAAGAATTTTCGGTAGTGACGACAGAATATGAGTTATCAGGTGATGATAAGAAGTTGGCATGGCCTATATTTAAGAAAATGTTTGCAACTCTTAATTACGACAAAAAGTATCTCGGTACTGATGCCGAAGCTCTTGGTGATAGCTACTAATAGTTTGGATCAGAAGAAGAACGACATACTATTGCTAACGGAGAACTCATGCTAAAATCACTTGTAAAGATTGCAAACAAACTCGACTCGCTCGGATTAACGAAAGAGGCTGATTGTATTGATAGATTTATCATCGACAAAATAGCGTCATTTTCATATACAGAGCAAGATATCGGGAAAACAATAGATCGTGTTGCGGCAGCAATAAAACTGTCAATCGGTATGCCTCATTTTGATAATGCGTTTCGAATGAGAAATCCATCCAAAGAATCTGAGGGGTCAACATTCTTAGAACCTCAAACGCCTGAATCATTAATGAGAGCGGAATGGCACCCGTATAATCATCCGGCGATTAGTTTGCCAGCAGTAGGATTTATGTCACAAATTCCTGGTTATTTTGGGGTGCTTGAATTGTCAAATCTCAATAGCGATATGCCTGTAGAGATTGTTAAGTCTCATAAGGGAGCAATCAATGAAGCGGTTTGTTTGATTTCGAGTTCTGATACTGAAAGACCAAAAGCTGACCATACCACTATCTTGCTCGGACCAGGTGATAGTGGAGAAATAGTCTGGACATTCTTTCCTGGTCCACCAATTGCGCCATCAAGCTTGGCGTGGGATGATTCTCTCCAAGAGACTATTCGTACTGTTAGAGAAGCTATAAGTGCCGGATTCAAATATGGGAAACTATCAGGTTAAAGAGTAGCTGTCACAAAACTATCAGCACTTATCACCGCCTTGAAGTCTCTCGGATTAACGAAAGAAGCTTTACTCATTAAGTCAGCCGTGCCTTTGGTAACCTTCTCCTGCTAATATAAATCCAATCCGATATGACCAAACTCTCTTTACTTCTTTCTGTGCTTAATTCACTTGGCTTTGCCAAAGAATCAGGTTGGCTCAAATCCATTATAAAGTCTGCCGCCCCACCCCTTGAAGGCTTTGTTCCATTAGATCTATATGAGCCAACTGGTGGATCGGGATGGGAAGAAGATAAAGATGGAATTCCGCAAGAAAGAAAACTTGACAGGCCAAAGAGAAGAACAAGAATATTGAGAGATAAAAGAAACCGTGGCGTACCTCCAAGAAATGAAGAGGAAGAGAGGGCAGAGGTAGATGAATGGTATTCTGCTTTAAAATCCTTGGGAGATTCTGTTATATTAATTCCGTTTGACAGAACCGAAGTTGATGGAAATGAAGAGATTCTGTATGGCATGTCCTCCATCTTTGGAATTGGACCCGTTGCAAATTACCAGAAACTAAAAGACAAAGTCTTTCTTATTGGAGGATCTAATTTTAAAGAAGGAGACAGAGGGACCTTGAAAGAGGTATTCCCTTCTCTTTGGGCAGATATACAAGATATCCTTTCTTCAAAGGGATTGGAAGAAGAAGATGTAATTTACATGTTTTATAATCAAGAAACAAATCCAGGAAGACTGGCCGGCTTTTCAAAGAATCCTGCTTATTTTGGTCATGATCTTGGACATGCCGATTTTGATTCGGAAGATTCCGATGGCGAATTTAAAATGATTCTTTGCGATTTTATAAGGAAAGCCTTTAAGCTTTATGTGCCGGACGATGAAGGGGAAGGATCAGAGGTAGAAGTGGAAGAAGGAACCACAGACAGAAGCGCAGGGAGAGAAATAGATGAAGAAGATTTAGAATCATCACAGAAATACCTTGAAGAGTTCTTTGATACAAAAAATGGCAGATATGATTCTTTTGGTGATGTCTTTGCGGCCGTAGCCTCTGGTGAAATTAGGGTAGTGATTCCGAACGATCTATACCTTTCCGACTCATACCATCTTCCTCCAGAGTCGAGAGGGGCAGCAGAAGCACTTGGAAAAGAAGTTGTTGAGAGGTTAAAGACATATATGAACTCAAATCATAGCTATGGCACTTTTGGTTATGGTCCATTTTCTCATCTTGCCGGATCTGTCGTTCTTCAAGACATATAGTAATCCGGATTGCCGGAATAATCTGGCGGGCGACAAACAAGGGATAATCCCTTGCTCACCTCCCTGCTTATCCCCTCCGAGATACCCAGAATACAGAAATCCCGGTTAGAACAAATAGCAGGATATACCAAAGGCCAAAGCTGATTGTAATCATCCCTTACCCCTCCAGAAGAAGGTTTTGATCTACCCAATCCTGAGTTACATGAAGCGGGATTCCATCACCCGTAAGGGTTTCCCACCTCGAAATCATGGCCTCAGAAGTTGCCCAATATTGAACGCGATCTTCGATGGCCCCTTCTTCGGCATAACCATCAAGATCCTTTTCGACACGAAGCATTTCTCCTTCTTCGGTCGAAATGATGGAAAGATAAGAGATCGAAGAATCTGGGTGAATAACTTGAATCATTTGGTTTGTTCCCTTTAGTTGTTGGTGATTCGTGTGGCATCGTAAAACTTAACAATCATTCGAAGCTCGTCAATCGAGAAGCGAAGATTGGATTCCGATGTGATAATATCAATCTTATCGGTTTCATCCATTTCGACTGATCGGTTTCCCGTAAGACGAAGAGACAAAGAAGAAAGACCGATATCAGAACCGGGCAGAATCAATTCCGCTGTATTGGTTGCTGTCGGAGCATTTCCATAGGAGAAATCATAAGGAAAGATTCCATGCTCCTTCTGCTCCAAACGATGGCAATACATTTCAATTGCGTCTTTGGCATCTCGCAATCCCCATCCGGTAATATCTCGACACTCTTTGATGGCGTAAATCTTGCCCTGACCAAACAAGGCTTTACGAATCTTCTCGATCTGTTCTGCGGAGCAGTAAAACTTAAGCATGATGAGCCTCAAACAAAGATTGTGGTTTGAAAGAAAGACTGCGGAGTGGCCTCGCCATTTGGATCAACCGTCTTATTCGCGACCTTTGAGCACAACGAGATATGCCGCGATGTCGATTTGGAGCATCCGGTGATCCGATGATCAAAACAAATCCTGTCGCCCTTTTCGTTGATCTCGCCAATCTTCAAACCATAAGAAAAGAGGGCCTTTCCGTCTGAGCGAAGGTTATTTCCCTTCAAAGCCAGCCCGTAATACCAAGCCTTTGCCACGTCAGAGTTTTTCATTGGTTATTCCTTTTCGGTTTCGTCGTTGAAATCACGAATGGCGATTGAGATTACCCCGCTTCGAAGGTTCTTACAGATCGCCTTAAAACGAAGCTCTTTCATCTCCTTTACCGCAGCAATGAGATCGGGATGTTGCAAATTGAATTCATCGACAAAGCGAAGTCCAAGTCCGCCGTTATTGTCATTGAAAGTCGGAATGCGTGGATTGTTCATGGAAGGCATTTTAACCTCGGAATTGTCGAAGGATTTTGTCGCTCGCACCATAATGTAATCACGGATCGAGCGGAATCAAGGGATTTCTTAATGTCCCGATAAATCCGCCGACTTAAGCTCAGAACCACCCCACTCGGGGCGTGGGGCGGGGATTGCCGGAATAGATTACCGCCTACTAATATCAGGGAATGAATTATGACAAATCTTTCTTCACTTATTTTTGCTTTGAAGTATCTCGGATTAGCAAAAGAAGCTTCGCTTATCAAGCTTTCTTGGGGTTCCGAGCAAGAATGGTGCAATGCATTTAAAGCTATTCTTTCTGGAAATGAAAAGGTTATCAGCCCTACAAAAGCCGCGATGGATCAGCATGATTCATCTGGAAACAGTGAGAAATATAACTCTGTTCTTGAAACGGCTTTTAATGAACAAGATAAACAAATTATATTAGATAAGATTGATTCTTTTGCGCAAAAACATAAAGAACAATGGTCCAAACAAGATTCCGGTCAAAGTTATAACCAGCCACCAAAATCAGAAGAGACATTTGAAGAGTGGTGCGAAAGAACAAAGTATGATAGTCCAGATGAATGGGCAACAGAGTTCAACCAAAGATCTAAAGCACATTGGGGAGATACAGATCAACCAGGAGATTTTGGTGATAGCTTCACAGAAGCTGATTCTCATTTACAGCTTGATTTCGGAACATTAACTCTGGATCGCGCTTTGAGTGAATTAAATCTTGATAAAGAAATACTTATAAAACTTAGTAACGCGCTTTCGGAGCAGCTAAAGAGGGTAATAGCAGTCACAGAAGAATGGGGAAAGCATCTTGATATTCTTAATAACTTTTACTATTGGGAGAGAATAAAAAGGCTATCAGGAATGGGTATGACAAGTGGAAGTGGAAGTAAAGCAGCCAGAAACCAACTTACCGATGGTTCAATGATGTTTTATGCTGCTTGGTCGTTTGAGGACTTG
>Ga0114969_10000942_pt1 | contig 24690 bp, 20 predicted proteins | sample M_130807_MF_Meta_FD_87316 | JGI IMG/M metagenome (GOLD analysis project Ga0114969, IMG submission 87316) | Freshwater microbial communities from Lake Montjoie, Canada to study carbon cycling - M_130807_MF_MetaG | ecosystem: Environmental > Aquatic > Freshwater > Lake | place: Lake Montjoie...
AAACGTAAAAAAAAAGTTCAAAAGAGTTTTGCAAAATCGGAAAATGGACATTTTAAAAATGTCCAAAATGGACTTTTGCAAAACTCTTTTGGATGAAAAAAAGCCAAAAAATGAATTTAGACCATAATGCTCTCATTTTCATTTTTTCATAAAATATTTGTGATTGTAACTTTTTTTAGAAAATTAAATATTATAAAAATAAAAGTATTTAGGCATTTTTATTATATCATAATATGATATAATGGATATATTGGATATAATAAAAATGCCTGAAAACACAGAGAAATATATATGTAAAATTTGTGACTTTAAATGTAGCAAACAAAGCAATTATAAAAAACACATAGATACGCCAAAACATATAAAAAATAGTCAAAATGATATAAAAAAAGAGTTAATTGAAGAATACATATGTGAATGTGGAAAAAAATATAATTATTATTCTGGGTTATGGAGACACAAAAAGACATGTAATAATTCACAAAATAATACGCTAGAAGCAAGTATCAGCGGAGCAAGTATTAGCGGAGCAAGTATTAGCGATGCAAGTATAAGCGGAGCAAGTAATAACGTAATCCAATTATTAATTAATGAAAAATAAAGAATTAATAATTGATAATAAAGATTTTAAAAACATGATTATGGAATTAGTAAAAAGTAACAATGACCTACAAAAACAAATGATAGAAATCTGTAAAAAAAATATCGCAAAGGATGTGGTGATTGATAAGTCTTGATGAATATATATTATAATTCTGGTTCTTCTTGGGTCAACACCAGTTTTACTTTTTGTTTAACGGGTCGTTTAACTGCTGATTTTTTACTTGAAATCGCAGGCGCAATGGCACTAGTAGCATCAGCAGCAATACTATCAGCAAGAGCAGTCGGTAAAATAGTTAACACCGTTTCTTTTTGTAATCTTAATGCGGCGGCTTCATCCAGTTCAACATTTACCGATTGACCGATTAAATTCGTCGCCAATTTATCCGCATCAACATTACGAACCTTTTTGTATATAAAATACCGATTTAGGAAGGATATCTTCCGCTCGCCAGCCGTCATATTTATAGCATCCTTATATAACCCGGCGTTTTTCGGATTCCGTTTAATTTCGTCTTTCATTTTATTAAACAATTCACTGAATAAACCCGTACTAGACGGCATATGTATGCGATCTGCGTCATCTTTAGATAAAGGCACAAATCCGTAATTTTCCAACATACGCGTAAGATATTTAAAATTAACGAGATATTCCGCAAAGGTTTTATTAATAGACTCTTGAAATACATCAATCTTATAACCCAGCGAACTGCTATCATCGGGAAATTCAAGTTCATTATAGCGTTTGGTAATTTCTAATAATTTGTTTTCGTTATCAAAGATAGATACACTTTCATTTATTTCTTTATCCTTTAATAGTTTGAAAATTTCATTCCCATCATAACTGGTCCCGATAAAATATCCCCCAACCGCGGTTGTTTCACTCACATTTCTTAGGAAATTATGAAGCGACTCTTTATTCTCAAACATATAATGTATCGCAAACTGAATGGAGCATACATTAAAACCATCCGCCGCCACCCCATATTGATTATATACACCCTTGCCTAATTCCTTCACATCTTTAGCGCCTTGCCCAAACACCGCCTTGGTTATTTGTTTATCTTTGTCGGAATAAAGCCCAGCCGCATTTCTTAGATTTATACTGGAATTGCCGTGAACAAATAAAGCCCGCGGCATAATTTTTGTCGTTTTTCTATAACCCAAATATCGTGCGCAAGCCCCGTTTAATCTATTTTGGATATTGTCCCGAGATATATCGACACCAAACACGAATTTCAGATTCGCTCCGATCCATTTCGGCAAATCACCGCCTTTTCCGGCCGCCAAATCAATCAAGGTATCGCCTTTTTTCGCCACAGATGTAATGAGTAATTTTTTTACAAACAAGTTATGAAAATCGCGTAAGGCTTTCGTATTGTCGCCAATGGAGCCCGACACCCGGTTATAATAGACATCATCGTCGCCGGTATCAACCGGAATATCTTGTCCGGTGCGTATCATTTTTTCGGTGATGGGGTTATGGAGCGAACGCCAGTTGTTATTCGCGGTTTTATAATCATTTCCGAAATTGGTGCTTTTAGGACTCGATCGATAATCGGCCGTCTTATCATATCTCACCCGCAACGGCACCCACCGCCAAAACTGTTCATTTTCTTTCACATACCGACACTCGATAATCATGTTATCTTCAATGACTTCGCCTTCTTCCGTCAGCATTATTTTTTCAATGGCGCCAGTTTCTTTTAAAGGCACATTGGTTAACCCCGCATATGGATCCGACGGATTTGTCGGATAGAACTGCATCGGGATATAGCCGCCTTTTCCTTCCTCTGCCTCAGTGCCACCCGGAAGTTTATCATCAATGATATCCTGGCAGGGATTAATATAAGCGTATCCCTCTTTGCCTTCTTCAAACCCCACGCGCAATATCAAGGTTTTATATTCCGTCAGTTGATTTGACGAACTCATGTCTAAACCTGACGCAAAGGTGGTGCCGATATAGTCGCTATTGCTGGTATTTTTTTTAGTAGTGATCAAGAAATCAATCGTATTCGCTTCCTCCGGCTTCCATTTAAAGGAATGACTCCAAGTAATTTTTACCGGACTAACCGTCTCGCCGACTTTATTTGAACTGACGGCTAAACTCGCCGGCGTGAAAATCAACCCATCGGTTTCGTATTCAAACAAGCCATCCTTGACTTTTTGTAGGAGCGTGTTACACCCGTCAAATATCGTTTGCGCTTCGCTCTGCGCATAAAATATTTTACGTTCCATTCGTATCGGCGCAATTTTCGCGTCAGGCACAATCGAAACAATTTTCAGATTGGTCATTAAATTTTTCAATTCGACGAGCCGAAATTTCTCTTTGCCAGTTTGTTCTGCCGCAGTTATCGGCGAAAATTTATACGACCGAATGTCTTCGCCTTTTAGATAATATAAATCAAAGGCCGCATACAAATTAATAAACTTTTTCCGTTTATCGTGGATAATATGCTCACCGTCCAATAACGAATTGAAGAAATCGCTGTTTTTCGTGATACCGCCCGTAAATTGGACCACCATATTGGTGGTTATTAAATAAATTTTGCCGGTTTCGGATATGTAGGCGAGCTTTCTATCACCATCGGCTTTATCGGTGACCGTGTAATTATTCCGAATATTCGGCACATTGTATCGCCCGTCCAGATCTAGGACGGCATTTTCCACCTGGAGCGTGTAGGAGGAAGGCCCGACGAAATTTTTAGGATAAACCCGGGAATACTCTTTATGTTCTTTCCCCCATAACAACTTCATGTAGGCGTTCAATACATCGGTTTGTTCCTTATAAGACACGGGATAGTTGGTTTCCTGTAGGCCGGACAGAATTATTTTAATCGCCCGGTTGATGGCGGCATTTAATTCATCTACACTATTAAAAGCCGTGCCGGGTCCAACGAGCGAATTCACGCATTCAATTTCAATTTCATAGCGCTCATTGCCGGAAAACACACCCGAGTCTTGAATCGTGTATTGGGGAACCGGAAATTTCCCACCTTTTCGGTCCGACTCCTTTACGATACTTAAATCAACGATAAAGGGGAGATCCGGGTGTTTAAAGGAATACCGGTTCATATAACGAAATATTTTCTTATTATTTGACCAATTATCGGTTAAGCCTTTTATAAGCGAAGATTCGCGGTCAATGGTCGTTTCATTACTTAAAGTGATACGAAAATTAAAATCTCCATAATTTACAGGCGGAATCGATTTATTATAGGGTTGTTTTTGAACAAATGCTACCCCATATTTAATTTCGTCAATGCTATTGGTTTTACAATACGTCCGGGCATCTTGTAAACTCGTGATTTCGGCGCGGATATTAGAGGTGCGCGTGAGGCCCGTTTTAACATCGGTATATTCGCTTTGAATACGCAGTAGATAATTATTTGAATCCAAGGTAAACCCAGACGATTTTAATTTTTTTATTACATTTTCGTAATCTATCCGCGTAATCGGTTTTATTCCGGGTATTGTTCCAAATTTGCTTTCTAATTCTAGTAACTCATTTTTTTTTGGTTTTAATACATTGTCTAAATACACTTTCAACATACTATTTCGTAGTTGTTGTTGAGGATTCATTGGTTATATAAATATAAACTATAATATTTATATCATCTTTAATCAATTTTTTATATATTATTTTATATATTATTTTATGTATTATTATATATATATATATATATATACCTTAAAACTTAACAGATAATTGTTCCTATTAATGTTAATGTAAAATTATTAATATTTAATGTTTGTCCATCAAGTATAGTTAATATTTGACATAATTCAATTGTTACATCATCTTTCAGATACCAATTAATACCACCGTCATCAGTAGTCGCAATCGATGATATTTCTATATCAACTCCACACTCATTAATATTCTCGCAACTAAACGTAACATTCGCAGGATAAGCCAGCCCATATAATTTGTCTGATTTAAGTTTATTTTGAGCATAATAATTCGTAGTAATAAAATCCATAGTCACTAATTTATCCCGCCAATAATTTTGATTTTTACATTTATTATAAAAAATATTATAACTCGGATCAATCCTCACGCCAGGATAGAACCCATTCCAGGAAATATCGGCTAGGTCGGCTGATTGCGTCATCGGGAAGATGATTTGATTGGCATTACCCGCATTATACGAAGTATCCACTACGACATTTACGCCATTCGCCGAATAATTCACCGAATATAACCCGGCACTCCAGGCTTCATTACTGACCCAATCAGGGTCTGTGACCGGAGCAGCATAATGTCTGCCCTTGGTGACGTCTAAAAGTAATTCATAGCTTTTTGAAAAAGCCAAACAATTATTATGTAACACAAAATTCTCATTATAGTTAACATTATTGCTTTTAATAAAGTTGGTTTGAACCTGATTTACGACATCTTTAAATATCGTTTTTTGTTTGTTAATCTTTGTATAATCACTAGAAGATTCGCATTTATTTGAATTAGAAAAACATTTATTAGCCTTCATAATAGTATATACAATAAGAATATAATATTATATCTAAAATAACATACTTGCGTTTTTACATATATACATACTTACGTTTTTACATACTTACGTTTTTACATACTTGCGTTTTTACGGTTACATTAATGTAATAATTGTTTTATTATTAATATGAAACAACAATTGGATTAATTGTATCAAATATTCCTGAACCTGTGCCTGTAATTGAGATTATGAGATATATCGTAAATAAACCAGGGATTTCACTTCCAATTGTTCCAACAACTATATAATTATTATTAGTGGATTGTTGCGATATAGATACAGCAATGGTATTTAAAGGCGGCAAACATCCGCAAGATATATATATACCAGATTCACCACTATTCAATACTAAGTCATTGATATCTAAGGTCCATATTTCATTATTAATGTCTTGAACAAAAAACATTGTATTTAACGTTATTGGAAGTGTTATACTTATATTCACTGTGCAACAATTATTAATAATTTCATTCCCGCAACTAAAGGTAACATTCGCAGGATAAGCCATCCCGTATAATTGTTCGGATTTCTGTTTATTTTGTTTATAATAATTCGTGTTATCGAAACTCATATCCACTAATTTATCCCGCCAATAATTTTGGTTCTCGCATTCATTATAAAAAATATTATAACTGGGGTCAATTCTCACGCCTGGATACAAACCATTCCAGGAAATATCCGCTAGTTCGGCCGGTTGCGTCATAGGAAAGATGTCTTGGTTCGCATTACCCGCATTATAGGAAGTATCCACTACTGCGTTCACACCATTCGCCGAATAATTAACTGAATATAACCCGGCGCTCCAGGCTTCATTACTGGTCCAAGCCGGGTCTTCGACGGATTGACTATAATATTTGCCCTTGGTCACGTCTAAAAGTAAATCATAACTTTTCGCAAAAGCCAAACAATTATTATGTAACCCAAAATTCTGATTATAATTAACACCGTTGCTTTTAATAAAGTTGGTTTGAGATTGAAGCTGCGTTACTATATTATTATAAATCGTTTTTTGTTTAATTTTTTTTGTATAATCACACGATGACTTGTTAGAATCGTTTGAATTAGAAAAACATTTCTCTGCAGATATATTATTATACATAATAGTATATAGAATAAGAATATAATATTATATCTAAAATAACATACTTGCATTTTTTTTACGTTTTTACATACTTGCGTTTTTACATTTTTACATTTTCGTGAGTATTTCTTCATATAAGAGTTGTTTTGTTTTATTCTTTCCCAAATTAGAAACTAAATTTATCCCTAATTTTGTAGAAATGTCTTGTAAATCTTTAATCGTATAAGCCGAAGGCGCATTTAAGGGTTTTTGAATATTCTCAATAAACCAATAGGTCTTTCTCACGGTTGAGATATACTCCAAGTCAATCGTATTTTTAACCGATAATTCTTTATTTTGCTCTATAATCCCCGTTATTTTATCGGGTTCGGCAAATAAAAATTCACTGTATTTTTTCCCGGATATGTATATAATTGATACTTTATAGATCAAACAAAGCACTTGTAGACTTTTGGTTGAGATACAATCTTTATTCACCAATTCATCTTCAATCTCATTCCTTTTAATTTTTAATTCCTTTAATTTATCTTTCATAAATCGGAGTTTTTCTACGGTATCAATTTTAAATTTCTTTTCGGTCGCAAATGCGGTATTTTTATTCATTTCATAATCATCAATACCCTTCAGTATAATGTAAAAACACCAAAATAGTTTATCTTTTTGTAAGGGGGTAAAATTTTCTTCCTTTTTAATGATTAAGTCATCTTTTACAACCAACTCTGGTTTAGACATTGGTTCTTGTTTTGTTCTATTTTCATTATTACTTCTCTTTTTATATGAATTATTTATATTTTCAATATTTTCCGATGTAAACATAAATTCTTTTAATCCGGAATATGACTCGGTCATGGTAGTATAATATAGTATAGCTTTAGCTTTAGGCTTTAATGCCCTTATATATTAGGCCTTTAATGCCTTTATATTTAGGCCTTTACTCTTTAGGCTTTAATGCCCTTATTATCATTAAAAAAATCTTTCTCAATCTCTCCCTTTAACTTTTCCACTTCATTGATGTCTTGCTGTTGTTCATCAACATAATCGGCATAATCTTCTAACGCTTTAATGACTTCAGGCGTTTGTTTTGATAAATTTACAAAAGTCCCATTATTATTTGAATTTTTATTTATATTCTCAAACTTCATTAATAGCCTTAGAACTTCTATTTGATGATGCTTACTCATTTTTTCTATCCTATTCTTTAACTTTTCCAAACACATGTATAGTTAATAATAATAAATTGTATTTAACTAATTTTATTATTAACTCATAATTTACAAATAATTTATTATGTTATTCGTTGGAAATCATTAACTTTGGCTTTGCTACTGGTCTTTTTACTACCGACTTCGCTTGGACCGACTTCGCTTGGACCGACTTCGCTTGCATAGGCTTTTGTTTCGTGACAACTGTCTTCGGTTCAACAACTTTCGCAATAATAGAGACATATTTGTCATTCAACTCAAATCGCTGACCAATAACACTGACTTGAATATCGTCGTTTTCCTTTATATTTGAAAAGTAAGCAGACGTATAATGATGATCTCTAGAAATAAATATCACAACGGGGCTAGGATTTTCGTTGGTTTCTGCGCGAATGCCCATTTTCGTTATGTTTTTCGCGACGCAATTAATAAGCATTCCTTCAACCGGCGAGCAGACCATACACTCAAATGTAATATCAAATATAATTTCATCGGCTTTTACGATTCCACTAGAATATGTCGCAATCTTTGCTGAACCTGGTTTAATAAAGCCTTCTACTACGCACTTGCCTTCTATTTGTGACGCGATAATCTTTTCCAGCGTCTGTTTAATATTTTTCCCCACATGGATAATACTGATGGGGATTTTTCGCGTAATTAAGGTAGGCGTATAAATACTAATGTCTGCGGATTTTTTATATTTGGTAAATGTTAAAGCTGAATCTGTAGCCATGGTTTGTTTTGAACCTAAAGACATAGTGATATATATTATTCTAATATATTTAAATTATATCAATTTTCTATCTATAATTTAAATTCAAAAATCAAAAATATTTATACTTTCTATTTATACTTGAATATTTAAAATTTCAATCCCTCGATATCAATTAAAACAGCTTCTGCCGGTGATAAAAACCATCTTTTATTATTTTTATTCTCTCTATCATAAATACGTAATATAAATTCCTGTATACAACAAACTTGTTTTTGACTTATTTCTGATTTAGAGTCGTATTTTTCTTGTCCTAATATTTCATTTAAAGTTTTAATGGCATCTCTTTTCGTGGATTGGTCACATCGCGCACCCTTTGTTCTTTTATTTGCGAAATCTTTTACTTTAAACGTCATATAATCTTTCTTGAACGTCGTAATAAACCCGATTATATTATTTAATTTATCCTTTGCTGGTTTTAATTTAGACAGCATTAGAGCGAGCTTAACTTTTAAATCTTCTATATCCTCGCCCTTTGCGTCTAACCATTTACCAGTGTCTTTCGTTTTAATTAAAATTTTTCTCTTACCATCGTCTTGTAATATTATCCCAGTCGTGTTTTTATCCTTTAGCGTGTTTCTATCTATATATTGTATAATTTGTTTTTCAACTGGGTCGTCTTTATTTAAGGCATTGTAATAATTTAATATTTTTACCAGATTACCGTAAGGTTGTTCTTCCATTATATGCGATATTAATAATTCTAATAAGACTTTTATATCAGTATCATCCTCTTTCATATCGTTTATAACGACACTACAAAATTTATACCAATCATCGTCTCCTCGCTCTATTGTTTTAAGATCCTTTGCCATATTATAATTTTTTTTAATATCATCCAATATTTTTACTGTTTCGTCTTGTTCTGCTGCGCTTGCTGGACCTACTACGTTTGTGCTTTGTGCTTGTACTGCTGCGCTTGCCGGGCCCGCTACGCTTGCCGGGCCCGCTACGCTTGCGCTTGGCGCTTGTGCTACTGCGCTTGGTGCGGCTTCAAGCGCGTTTGTCTCAATAACCTTTATCGAATCTCTCTTATAATCTATTGGCGTTTCTCTCTCATAAATAGATATATGAGTATTATTTAATTCGGTCGGCTGAAACAAATATAAATCATCCACATTTACCAGATTTCCCAGGCGGCCATATTTATCAATTAGAAATTCATATTTATCATCAACCAATTGCGTAAGCGCCGCATCTATTTCTGAAAGAGGATGGTTCTTTATTAAATTTATTCTAGCTATTAAATCAGCTTTTCTATAAAAAAATTTATCTTTCATTAATAATTTAATTTTATAAATAACCTTATCAGTGTTTTTAACTATAAATGCTTCATTATACGTGTCCAATTTAGCCGTTTCGGAGGTAATCATGGTCTCCGGCGCTGGATTGCAGTAATACTCGCAACTTTTCATATAATCGCACGTGGATGAAAATTCTTTATCGCCTATTTGGTATTCTTTGATTATCAACCCGCTCGAAAGTTCCTGTCTTACTGTTTGTTTCATATTTGTAATGGTGAAGCCAGTCTGTTCATAATTTAATATACAATCGACGGCTATACTTTTCAACACGCGACTTATATTACCAATCTGGACGGCTTTTAATTCGGCTAATCGGTACACATATAAATCAGCGGATTCTTCGACATCATTTTTTAAAAGCGTTCCGTATAAATACATTTCCACATTTCTTTGCGAAAACGGCAGCTTTTTATGACTACAATTTCTCACAGCTCTGCCGATAATTTGCTCAATTCTATTCATATTATACCAGGGGTCAATGATATGGACTTGCCGAATAAATTTCAAATCTACGCCCTCGGAACCCGCTTGCGATATCAAGACCACTTTTATTTTACTGCCGTCCGCATTATCATCCGTTGTTAACATTTTTATGTCGGCAACGCTATCCGGCGTAAAGCCTTTGTCACCGGTAATCATTGTATATTTCGCACCCTGAAATGGTTTGGCTTGGGTATATTTACTTTTCGGTTCCAAAGTAATCGCGTCAATCGGCTCCGTCGGCGCTTTTTCAAACAAAGATTTCCCGTCTCGCGCACGCGTAAAGCCTAATTCTTCCAAGGCCAGCGCAATAGGTAAAATACCTCCAGAAATATAACGCGCGTAAACTAAAATAACGCCCTTCGACTTCATAATACGCTCACATACGCTTGAGATTTTACTACTATATTTTTTTATCTCTTTAGGTGAAAATATTCGCCCATATTTTTCTTCATTTTTATATTTAAAATTAAAGCGTTTTTGATTTTTTCCTTCTTCTCCCGTGCGACAAGGTGAAGGCGAACATTCATAATCCATAAGCCGAAATAACCCGGCTTCTCCGACAATCTGATTTGTATCTATTTTAATCTCGTCACTATTGGATAAATCGTCATTTAGAGCGTCCAGGCGTTCGTCGGGATATACAATATTCAAGGCTTCTAAGGGTTTTTGTAATAAGGTAAAACCAAATGATTCCATATTTTCAAATGTTGGAATTTTCGTTGAACTAACAAAATTCTTTTTTAACTTATTCATGATATAATTATAGCCTTTGCTTTGATAGTCGCCGATAGTTGTTAGATACAAGGAGAGAAATTCAATTGGCTGTATAACTGGTTTGTTGTTGAGTTGTGTGCGCGGATAATTAATAGCTGCTGCGCCTGCTCTATCTGCTGCGCTTGCGCTTGTGCCCGCTGCGCTTGTATTAAAAGTTTTATCTTTAGCAAATTCCTTTGGCCAAACACGATACGGAAATGTATAAGGATTTTCGCCTCTAACAAAGGATATATAACCCGTCGCTTTTCGCTCGAGTAAATCTTTGCCAATTGGTGCGCCAGTCTTATCAGTTTTAAAGGTTCCATCATTATTAAACACATCTTTTACATCTATTGTTGGGCGTCCGTCATTTAAATTCATAAGATTTATTAGCCAGATGATTTCCTTATAACTATTATACATTGGCGTCGCTGATAATAATAAAAGCCGCAAATTATTCACATTTTGAACCAGTTTAAATAATTCTATAGCCGTTCTTTTATTTTTATTATCGTCAGATATTCTTATATTATGAACTTCGTCTATTATCACCAAGCGGTTATTAAAATGTTTTTGTAATTTTCGTCGCACGTAAGCGTCGCGTTCTTTATTGGTTTTTATGATAGAACTGTCTATTTCTGATATTTTAATGATATAATTCGCAAATTCAGTATAACCAAAAAAATCATAATATTTATGAATTATGCTCTTAATTTGCGCAATTACATTTTCTTTTATAAGTCCCTTCATATTCATGGGATTAATTTCTTTTAAAAACTTGTTTCCTGTACAAGCCCGGATATTCCATAATCCATTCACTTCTTTTAATTTTTGTTCATCAAACAATTGTAGTTTAAAATTGTCCTGGACATTTGGAGAGGCGACCACGATTATCTTGCTGGTAATTCCCATCTGGTTGAGATAATCGCGCATTTCTTCGGAAACGCTTATAGCTGAACACGTTTTACCTGTGCCTAGGCCATGATATAATAATAAACTATTGTAGGGGGTTTGAAAGGAAAGAAAATTGCGCACAAATAATTGATGCGGCGCTAATTCATAGTCGGCATTACATAAAATTTCCGCTTGTTTTTCTACGTCTACTATCTTGCCGTCATATTGTGTATCATTAAATTCTTTTTTTTCTGCGATTTTAATATTGAATTGCGGGTCGTTTAAATTAGGGTATAAATAATTATTATATATATTATCTGGACTTGATAATTCAGCTCTTTCTTTTAATTCCATAATTTTATTTTTTTCATTTATTTTTTTATATGACTTATCGCCAAATAACAATATATCATTTGTTTCTTCTTCTTCTGGCGCAATCACAATAGGCTCAGGAACAGCGGGCACAATAACAATAGGCTCAAGCGGAGCGGGCTCAAGCGCATTAGCTTTAGCAATACTAGGCTCAGCAGGCTCAGTCGCATTAGCTTTCGCAATAGCATTAGCTTTAGTCACAAGCGCATTAGCTTTAGCGATACCAGGCGCGTTTGATTTACATTTATTAGTTTTTTTATCACATGTATAACCCTTTGAGCATTTTGGGGGACAATCTCTTATATTTTTATCAACTTCTTGGCTGGGTACAAGCTTAACAATTTTAGCAAGCGCAGGCTTAATAGCAAGCATAGCAGGCACAGCAGATACAGCAGGCACAGCAGGTACAAGCGCAGCAGCACTAGCCAATTTTTCCTTCATTAATCCTCTTTTAATTAACTCTAATTCGGCCATTTCAAGTTCAAATACATCTTTCTCAAGATCTACTGGAGTTTTACATGAAAATTTCTTATTATCAACATCTATAAATCGTATTTTACCATCAACACATTTTGGATAACAGTTTCCTGTAAATGGATTTATTTCTTTTCCTTCTTTACATTTTTTATCAGAACTCATTAGTATATTAGTATATATTAAGCATATAATTTATAAATTAAGCATATAATTTATTAATTAAGCATATAATTTATAAATTAAGTATATAATTTATTAATTAAGCATATAATTTATTAGATGTTAATACTTTATTAACAAGTGTTATTAAATCTAATTTTTCTAAATTATATGGACGAATCGATTTTATTACGTCATCCAGTGTTTTCCATTCAATCTTACTTACTTCGGACTTATTATACGTCCCCGAAAGCTCACACGATTTATCTATATTTGCTAAAAAATATTTATGTTTGTATGATTTATAATTCGACCCAGTAAATATTTCTTCAAATGGAAAAATATTTTGAATTATACTCAAGGCTGTTCTGTTGTATCCAGTTTCTTCTTCAAATTCTCTAAATGCGCACAGTAAGTCTTTCTCTTGATAATTATGTCTGCCTTTAGGAAAACCCCATTCGGGCTCTAACCAATTACTGTCTAATTCATCAATTAAAGTCTGTAAATTATAAAGTTCTTTACAAGTATTAATTCCTAATTTTAACATGTCAAATTTTTCTTTTGCTGCTTTTTCTTCGCCTCTGTATTGTATTCCAGGATTATCGCCCCACATTTCATTCCATAAAATATCAAACTCTTTACTTAACACTTTCTCTTTCTCATCATTCGTCATTTCAGATAATATATTTTTTATATATAATTTATTATTTAAAGGGTATTTTCCTCTTATAAATTCTATATAGCCAATAGTATCTTTCCGCCGAATCATTAAATATTCAAATACTTCATTCACTTTACGAAACGCGATAATTCCAACACTTGTAATTGGATATTTACATTGTTGAAATAAATGTCCATTTTTTCCACAATTACTACAATTTTGATTATATTCAGACATTTGCCTTATTAGTTGTTATTTAACAAATCTTTTTATATCATTTATTTAAAATGGCTTTAGACCCAAAAGTATGGGGGCCCTTCTACTGGTTTGTTTTACATACCATCGCCTTAACTTATCCATTAAATCCAAATGAAGTGACAAAGAAAAAATATTACGATTTTATACAAAATTTACCACTATTTCTGCCTATTCCAGAAATAGGTAATACATTTAGTAAAATATTAGACGATTATCCAGTAACACCCTATCTAGATTCCCGACCATCTTTTATAAAGTGGATGCATTTTATCCATAATAAAATAAATGTTTCGCTAGACATGCCGGAGCTGACCATGGACGAAGCAATGATTGCTTATTATGAACATTATAAACCCAAGGCCGTAAAAGATGAAGAGCATAGAAAGCGAAGAGAGAAATACGTCTTTTTAGGAATTATTCTAGTTATTGTTATTGCTGTTACATATCTTTATAATAAATAATATCATAAATTTATATATAATAAATAATGGTAACCAAAACAAAAAAATATACTAAGAAAAACACTAAGAAATATAGGAAACGAAAGACATATAAAATGGGCGCATATAAAAGGGGCGCATATAAAATAGGTGGTAAACCAATTAAATCCGGTTCATATGGGTGCGTTTTTAAACCGGCATTAAAATGCGATAAACCTAAATCCGACAACCTCGAATACGGCATATCAAAACTCATGGACGAGGAATCAGCAAAAATAGAATTTGCTACTATATTGGAAGTTCAGTCCCATATTAAAGCCATTCCAAATAACAATGATTATTTTTTAGTGAATGCCATAAAAATGTGTGCTCCAGAGAAATTATCACCAACAGATTTAAATGATTTTGATACGGTATGTAATGATATAGTAAAATATACAGGTTATGATAAAAATATTATCAACAATAATTTAAAACACTTCAAAATAATTAATATGCCTTATGGTGGCATAGATTTAAATGACTTTTGGAAAAGACTGCTAGATGTTCCCGCACGGGATAAAAAGAAAATATTTAGCTCGGTAAATAGTATACTTATCCGACTCTTAGAAAATGGTATTATTCCCTTGAATAAAACCGGGTTTTATCATTTGGATGTTAAAGGCGGAAATATTCTTATTTCTGATGATATAAAGTATGCGCGCCTGATTGATTGGGGCGTATCGCAGAAATTAAATGAACACAATGTAGCCCCATCAAAATTTATTCAAGAATTTCAATTTAATATACCATTTACAAATATATTATTTAATTTAAATATTAATAAATGGTTACAAGAGGAAATAAGAATAATGAATAACACAAAAATGACAAAAATGAATATAAAATCAATTTCTCTCTTAGCCATGAAACAGATCACTAAAAATATTCTAGATAAGGCCATGAAGGATAGAGGCGAAGGACATTATATGATTATTATCTATTACATTATGGTTCTCTATAAGCTGGATAATGGCCTGAACCAACCCGAAGCTACCAATTTTGCCTTAGACCTAATTTCTACATATATTGCTACGGCATTAATGAATTATACCGATTCAAGTGGCGTATTTCAATTAAAAAAATATTGTGCCGAAGTATATTTACATAATGTAGACGTATGGGGTTTTATTATGAGTTATATACAAATTATTATATATGCAAAAGAAATCAAGGGTACACCAAATTATAAGAGAGAATTTATTAAAGCCGTTTCTGATATTATTATTAATTATTGTTATAACCCAAAATATGCGATTTTGCCAATTCCAATAGATAAGGTTGTTGCTGATTTACGTAGTTGTATGCCATGAAAAATTTCATAAAAAAATAATAAATAAATTCATAAAAAAATTTTATAAAAATTTTATAAAAAATAATAAATTATGCCATAATTTTATATAATAATATAATAATAATATAATATGAAATTTGAATTATTAGTATTCGGAATAACAGCATTCTTTATAGCAAATGTATATCATGATGGAAAATATGTTCATATAATAAAATCATGGAAAAAATATTATCAAATGGCTGGAATAGGCTTTGTCGGATTATCAGCTTATCTTTTCATGAAAAAATATCCAGGGCATTCTAGGAGTTTATTTACGCACGCAAATGGGATTATAAAATACATGCCGATTGATAAAGATGCTAGTGATTTATTAACGCCTTTAATTGATATGACGAAATCTAGTATGTTTTCAAATGATGGCGGCGCTTATCAGCAGAATGGCATGATGATGACTCATCAACAAAAAAGAATGATGAATTCGGGCGCAAATGCTGGCATGGGTACAAATGCTGGCATGGGCACAAATATGGGTACAAATATAGGCATGGGTACAAATATGGGCCAACCAAACACAAAACGCAGTGTCAGCGAAACAAAGAAAAAGTTTGTCGCTGCTCAACAAGGCTGGAATTGCGGTGCTTGTAAAAAACAACTACCGGCGTGGTTTGAAGTAGATCATAAAACACGCCTGGACCAAGGCGGAAGCAATCATGTAGATAATTTAGTTGCGCTCTGTAGAGATTGTCACGGGAAAAAAACCGCATTTGAAAACTTATAATATTATTATAGTATAATAACATAAGTACTATGAGTTCTTTAAATGATAAATTTAATAAACTAGAAGTAAATATATATTCAAATCAGTTATATTTTGGACTATTAATCTTAATAGAATTTATTATTTTCTTGATTATCGTCTATAGATATAATCCATATTATGATCCAAATAATCCAAATAATCCAAATAATTATCAAGCATTAACCGAATTTATGGTATTAGTTGTCGGTTTTCTCTACGTTATGTTGTTTATGTTTTTAAAAGAAAGTTTAATAAAAGAATATAATATTTTATCACTAGGTATAGAAAATGTTACAGAAAATAGTTTTATTATAAGATTAATAGCTACTTTAGTGTTCTTTATAATCTTTGTTCTATTAACAATGTTGACTGTTTGGATATTTAGCAATTTTTCCATTCTAACGACGGTAATTCACCACGGACTAATGTTATTAATAATCATATTTGCGATTTCTATAACATATATTGTATTAAAGAAAACAATAGATAAACTATTCTATGAAGATGGATTTTTTTCATTTATTAAAAATTTTATTCTATTTATACCCTGTTTATTAATACGATTCGCTGAATACATTAAATACGAATACAAAATAACAGGAAAACCCGTCTGGATATTGCTCGCGATAGAAATTATAATAATTATTTTATGGATTGTTATACCCATCTTATTTAGATTCTATTTTAATAGTGATGGAAGTAAATTATTAAATGGTCCGATATATTTAAATAAACAAACAGATATAGGTAATTTTGAAACCCTCCATAAAAAAAATCTGAATGAACATAAAGATAAAAAATTTTTATACCACTATTCCTTATCTGCGTGGTTTAATTTAAATCCTCAGCCGCCAAACACGAGCACGGCTTATACGAAATATACCTCTATTTTAAATTATGCGAATAAACCGAATGTCCAATTCAATGGCGAGAAAAATAGTTTAAGAGTAATCACTGTTTTAGAAGATCAAAATGGAAATACATTAAATGAAGTAGAAATATTTGAAACAAAAAATATATTATATCAAAAATGGAATAACATTGTTATTAATTATGATGGCGGAGATATGGATGTCTTCTTAAATGGAGAATTAGTCGGGTCAAAACCAGGCATAGCCCCATACATGAGTTACGAGAATGTTTCGGTGGGCGAGATGAATGGATTACAAGGCGGAATATGCAATGTTAAATATTATAATCATATTCTCTCAAAGAAAGAAATAAAATTGACGTATAAAATGTTGAGAGATAATAATGTTCCGAATGTATAAATCAATGAATATATAAATTTATGAATGTATAATCAATGAATATATAAATCAATATATAATTTAATGAATTTATGATACTATAATTTCTAATACTATATTATATATAGAATGGATTTAATGAAGATTGTTATAGTTTGTTTAGTAATTTTATTTGTGTTGTATATTATATTGAATTATTTTTTTACAAAATCCACCACCTTAACAAAGATGTTTAAGGCGACAGATAGACAAAAAATAGTGGCTTCCACATTACCAGCAAGCAACAACTCTAGCAATTATACCTATTCTACTTGGTTTAATGTTAGTGATTGGAATTACCGATTTGGCGAACCCAAGGTTCTTTTAGGAAGAATGGACGAACAACAAAATCCAAGCCCGTCGATTGTCTTTGGCGCCATGGAAAATGATATTACCATTTCGGTCGCGTGTTACTCCACTGATGCGTCACAGCCCGCTATTATACACACTTGTAATGTTCAAAACTTTCCTTTACAGCGCTGGGTTAATTTGATCATAAGTTTATACGGCCGAACACTGGATGTCTATATTGACGGTAAATTGGTAAGAACGTGTGTTCTGCCCGGTGTAGCAATGATCAATAAAAACGCAGACATAATAGTAACACCAAATGGAGGATTTAGTGGATTTACCACGAATTTTAAGTATTGGAACAATTCCACAAATCCACAGGACGCCTACAATATTTATAAAGCCGGATTTGGCGGAAGTCTTTTAGGTGATTTGTTTAATAAATACAGAATTAAGATAGCTTTCTTGGCGGATAACAGGGAAAAGGGCAGCTTTGAACTATAAATTTTCTTGTATTATATATATTATGAGCGATAAGTTTGGCAAAGTATCAGAAGGTCCTGGTGGATTTATTCAACCGTTTTCTTCAAATAAATATGTAGATGGTGGTCGAGAATTTTTATATTCAAATAGCATAGTAGCCAAGTTCGCTTTTTTAATTCTAATTCTTATTGGATTTATGTTTTTAATGCGCCTAGGAATTGTTTTAATAACTTGGTTATTGTCTCCGGCGCCAAATCCTATAATGATGAATGGGATGGTGGACTCGAAACAGATGATAACCTATACACAAGACCCGAGGATTAAAGGTTCTATCCCGATTATTCGCTCGATAAATGATAATGGTGGTCTAGAATTTACTTGGTCGGTCTGGATTTTTGTAGATGATTTTACCTATAAACAAGATCAATACAAACACGTGTTTCACAAAGGCGATGATATGCTTAACGCTGATGGTATGGCTTACCCGAATAATGCGCCGGGCTTATATATCACACCCAACACGAATAATCTACTTGTAGTGATGAATACTTTCAATACAATTACTGAAAAAGTATTGGTTCAGGATTTGCCATTGAACAAATGGGTCAGTGTTATTATTCGCGTGAGCAACCAGCGTCAGTTAGATGTCTATATTAACGGCACTCTTACGAAAAGACATATTTTAGATAGTGTACCCAAACAGAATTACGGGGATGTCTTTGTCTCGATGAATGGCGGATTTTCGGGTAAAACGTCTTTATTACAATACTTTTCTAGCGCAATCGGCACGAACAAAATACAGAGCATTGTGGATAAAGGACCGAACATGAAGATGTTAGGCAGTGATATGTCGAAAGGAAAACCGCGCTATTTGTCTATTCGCTGGTTTTTGGGGAATAACGTTGAGATGTAATTTCGAATACATATAAATAAATTTATAATTTTATGTATTATAAATTTATAGGTATAAAAATATATAATTATATATTAACCATGTCTTCTTGCAATCCGCCGCCTCCTGACCCGCCAAATTTATGGTCACGCGCGACGTTATCGTGTGTAGATTATGACCAAGAACAACTTAATATGCGCCGAAAAGCCGAGGTTCTCAAATATAAAGGTAACCAAAACCCCTTAACAAAAAATCAACAATGGTCTAGAATAGTAAACGGAAATGGTCCGCTAGCTAAAAAAGTCTGGGCAACCCAGAACGATTTAGGTTCTGATCCGAATGTGTTTGATCTCCCGCAGGTCGGCAATACATTGATTGAATGCCCGACTGAAAACCCGAACACTATAAAATGCGAACCGTCATCAGCAAGCGATGTCCCAGGAAATTCTGTGTTATGTTACGACCCATCAGTTCCCCTGGTGAATTATCTGCCGCCACAGCGCACCTTCCTCGCCGGCGGAACAAAATGGCCGCAATATTCATGGCAACCAGGCGATAATGGGTTTCCTAGAGGAAAAAAAGGTATGCGAATGTTATTTCAATAACATAAAATATAATATGTTTAGAATTATCAAATATATTATATATTTTTTATAATGATAGAAGACGACGCTATTAATAAATCTATCTTTAATCTTCCAATAAGTTTCCTTGAAAATAAACGCGAAATAGAATCGCACGTTATAACAGATTTAGAGTTAAAAAAAACTGAAACCACCAAATCCTTGTATGACTATGTGTTTATACCCGAAACAGTATTTGCCGAAAAAACAATTCCGCTTTGGAATAAATATTACACAACAGATAAGAAATTTCTTAAAGATTCGCAAAAATTAATACAAAAAATAAATATTACAAAAATAAATAAAAAAAATATTACAAATGATATAGAAGAAGAAGAAAACAATAAGCGAAGCAACCGTACTGAACAACACGAATTGGTTGATACCGTTTGGAACGAGATAAAAGCCGAAACCGGCTTTGTTGAAAAATATCATTACCTCGATTGGTCGTTTTTTGAAAAGTTTAATAACAACTCACAATTTCTTCAGATATTAAGTGTCTACAACATGTCTTCACCGGCGCTCTCTTTAATGCTCCCAGTAATGTTTTTAATTCTGCCCTTTTTTATATTAAAACTTCAAGGCATTCCACTAACAACAGGAAAATACATTGAAATACTAAAACAAGTCTTCAAAAATCATCATATTGGGCAAATATTTAATATAACCAACGCGAGTTTGGATAAAATTATATATGTTATCGTCTCATTCGGCTTTTATTTATTACAAATTTATCAAAATATAATCTCGTGTATTAATTTCTACAAGAATATGAAAAAAATACACGAGCAATTATTTATTATGAGAGATTATTTAAAAACCACGCTAGCGGAAATGCGTGAATTCAAAGAACATTGTAAAAATTTACCCACGTATAATCCTTTTATTGCGGAAATGGATAAATATTCCATCGTGCTTCAACATATGAATGAAGAATTTAGTATTATCATACCAAACAAGGTTTCCGTCAAGAAATTTACCCAGATCGGCCACATTATGAAATGCTTTTATCAACTCTACAAAAATAAGAGCTATCATGAATCCCTCGAATACGCCTTTGGGTTTAGCGGATATCTTAGCAATCTCAACGGCTTGTGTAAAAATATCAAATTAAAGAATATATCGGCCTGTAAGTTAAGTAAAAAGGGTATAAAATTCACGGGCGCCTTTTTTCCGACCTTAGTAAATAACAATCCGGTGAAGAATGATTATACTTTAGATAAACATCTATTAATTACTGGCCCAAATGCCGCCGGCAAAACAACCCTATTGAAAACGACGATTTTTAATATTATTTTATCGCAACAAGTGGGTTGCGGGTTTTATAAATCCGCCAAAATAAATCCATATGATATAATTCATTGTTATATTAATATACCGGATACATCGGCGAGGGATAGTCTGTTTCAAGCAGAGGCTAGACGCTGTAAAAATATATTAACCCAAATAGGAGAAAATAATAATAAAATGAGACATTTTTGTGTTTTTGATGAACTGTATTCCGGCACAAATCCATATGAAGCAATTGGAAGTGCTTATGCTTTCTTGACGTATTTAAATAAATATAAAAACGTAAAATTTATTTTAACGACACATTTTTTGGATCTATGTAAAAGACTTGAAGCTTCAGAAGAAAATGTAGAAAATTATAATATGAAAATTATGAATGACGTGAATAATGATTTTAAGTACACTTATAAATTACAACACGGAATATCACATATAAAAGGCGGAGTTAAGGTATTGAAAGATTTAGACTATCCGAAAGAAATAATAGAGAGAACGACAAGTATTATAAGGGAACTGATAATATAAAGGAACTGATAATATAAAGGAACTGATTCTATAAAGGAACTGATTCTATAAAAATTAATATATACGTTTAATAACAATTTAAAATATATTCTATTTTTTTAATAATGAAGTTACTTAGTCTTGAAGGAAAAGGATTACTTATATCTGTAGGAATCACAATTATTATGTGCGGAGCAATTACTTATTACTGTCATATGCGTGTTAAAAATGTGGAAGTCGCATTAATGAAACAAAATCAAGTTCTTACATCGTTCATCACAAATGTTCAAAATGAAATACGCAAAGGCAGTTTAAATAATAGTAAGCCAGTAGATTTATCTACGCCTGAAGCACGGGAGGCTGTTAAAAATATTGAAAATAAAAATATTGAAAATAAAAAGATAGAAGTGTCGGATGATGAAGCAGACTCAGAAGCAGACTCAGACTCAGACTCAAGCGAATCAGACTCAGAATCAGACTCAGAAGACGAAGCAGCAGCAAGCACATGTGAAACGGCAAGCAAAGCAGGAGCAAGCACATGTGAAACAGCAAGCAAAGCAGACAAAGACGCTAGTAAAATTAAAGTATTAAATTTAATTAAAGAAGACCTTAAGTTTATTGATACACATGATAATTTTATTGATTTTCATCTGAAAATGAATCATTTTGTAAATGATATTAATACAAATAGTAAAATTATAGAGTTAACAGATTTAGAAGAAATAACTGATTTTACTATTCGTCATGAATCGGACGAGGATTCGGATGATGATTCAGATGCTGATAGCTTAAGCGTAAGCGACAGCAATAGCGTAAAAGATATTGAGAGCGTAAGCGTAAGCGTAAGCAATAGCGTAAGCAATAGCGTAAGCAATAGCGTAAGCAATAGCGTAAGCAATAGCAATAGCAATAGCGTAAAAGATGTTAGCAATAAGCAAGAATTTAAAAAAATAGTTCTAACTGAAACTATTGTAGATGTTAAAGAAGAATTAGATAATATAAAGGTTGAAGAAGTTAATCTAGATGCAGACATAGAATCTAGCGATTTTATTAAGAAAATAGTTAAAACGGAAGATAAAGAGAAAACGTCTAATATTAATAAGATGAAAATAGATGATTTAAGAGAAAAAGTTATTTTAAGTGGATTAGGAACAGTTGAATCTGTTAAAAAACTTAAAAAAACGGATTTAATAACATTATTGACTAATAAAGATTAAATATGTAAAAATTAATAATAATAATATTTTTATTATCTTCTTAATCTATAATAAATGAGTTGGGGAACGTGTTATACTGGATCTAATAATATACATTTTAATTTTCCACCAATAATGGCGGATGGTAGAAATTTTGCCTCTTGGCAACCAGGAGCAATTGTTAATGAAAAAATTAGACAAGAATCGGGAATTAAAACAAATTGGATGTACCGTAAATATTTAATTGAAAATGCCGACCAGATTATAAAATATAATCAATTAGGTGCGTGTGATGAATGTAACGGTGGATTAATTACCTATGGCGGAGAAGAAAAATTAAATGGAAGCCCGTTTGTATATAATTCTTATTTAGATAATTCCCAGCCATTTGGATATGAAAACAGTGATTTAAAAAATAGTTATTTATCACGACAACAACTACAAGAAAAAATGGTTGTTCCTGTAATTACGCAAGAGCAACTTTTAATGGAAGGAAAAGGAAAGTAAAACAGGTAAAGGAAAGTAAAACAGTATATATTAAATATATTAAATATAATTACCATATTTAATATAATGCAACTGATAAGCATAGACGTTGGTATTAAAAATTTAGCGTATTGTATTCTTGAGAAAGATGGTATTGCTGACGCTAATACTAATGCTATTCCGGGCGATTATAAAATTATCAAATGGGACTCTATTAATTTGTGCGGCGATGAACCAAACTGTCTAGAATGTAAAAATAAAGCGTCCTATACAAAAAATGAACAAAATTATTGTTTAACCCACGCAAAAAAAACTGGATTTATCATCCCCACAAAAGATAAATCTCCAAGTGCGATTAAAAAATTAAAAATAGAGAACCTTATTACGCTCGCGAATGACTATAAAATCCCAATAGATGTTAATAATAAAAAAAATGAAATTTTAAAAACAGTAATTGATTTTTTTAATAAAAATATGATGGAAAAAACAAATAAAACATCGGCAAATAGTTTAGATTTAGTTACCATAGGAATATCGCTCAAACAGGAATTTGATAAAATAGTTCCCCTTGTGACTATTGATAAAGTTATTATTGAGAATCAAATTAGTCCTATCGCAAATAGAATGAAAACTATACAAGGTATGATTGCGCAATACTTTATTATGTGCGGTATTCAAGACGTAACGTTTGTTTCTTCGGTGAATAAATTAAAGGCATTTACTGATACGGACCAAAATAAATCGGCCCAAAATAAATCGGAATATAAAGATCGAAAGAAATTAGGCATAGAGGTAACAAAAGGTATCATTGCGAATATGAAAGATTGGACGCCTTTTTTTCTTGCGCATAAAAAGAAAGATGATTTAGCAGATTCTTTTCTACAAGGCATATGGTTTTTACAAAAATAGCATAAATAAATTATACCGGGTAATTTATATATAGCATAAATAAATTATATATATTTATATTTAAATATATATAATTGCGGATTACTTAAAATTATATGTTGTTGTTCTATCATAATAATGGCTGAAGTTATAGACATTGATACTTTAGATGACCTCCAAGTGATAAATTTAAGTAGGGAGAAGTCATCTAGACCATCTGTAAATTTTGGAGGTGGCATAGAATTACTCATGAATGATAAAAGAAAAAATGAAGGAGGAAAAGGAAATTCTGAAATAGATTTAGATGATATTACTGATCTGGAAAACGATTTAAATGAGCTTTCAAACGAGCCAGTTAATATGAAGGTAAAAGCAAAATCTGATATATTTAACAGCGGATTTAAACTCAAGATTGATAAATCAGAACAGGATGATGAAAACGATAAAATTAATCTCGGCGGACAAGCAGGGTCAGGCTCAGGCTCGGGCAATGCACAAGCGGGCGCAAACACAGGCGGATCCACGATAGGCATGGCCACTTCAAAATCTTCTTATAATGAAGATAAAACCTGGGATGGTTTTGGTAAATTTAATAATATTCCAATTAATCCAGACAGAGAATTATCGGATAAACCAAAATTAT
>Ga0114969_10000944_pt1 | contig 24629 bp, 24 predicted proteins | sample M_130807_MF_Meta_FD_87316 | JGI IMG/M metagenome (GOLD analysis project Ga0114969, IMG submission 87316) | Freshwater microbial communities from Lake Montjoie, Canada to study carbon cycling - M_130807_MF_MetaG | ecosystem: Environmental > Aquatic > Freshwater > Lake | place: Lake Montjoie...
GAACAAGATAAATGAATCTCATACTACGTGTGTTTTATTGATCCTGCAATTTACACTAATTAGTTAGTGTTTTAAAGCCAAAAAATATTAAATTTGCATAACTAATAATTATCATATGGCTGATATATTTGAAAGACTGATAAAAAATTACGGTCCTATTGGGCAACATCGTGAACGAGCTCATGGTTATTTTGCATTCCCTAAATTAGAAGGTGAAATTGGGTCTAAAATGATGTTTCGAGGGAAGGAGATGATTGTTTGGAGTTTAAATAATTATTTAGGACTCGCAAATCATCCAGAAGTGCGTAAAGCAGATGCCGATGCGAGTGCTCAATATGGATTGGCTTTACCCATGGGAGCTCGCATGATGAGTGGAAATAGTGATTTACATGAACAATTGGAGGCTGAATTAGCCGCTTTTGAATATAAGGAAGATGCTATCTTAATGAATTATGGGTACCAAGGAATCATGAGTGCCATAGATGCTATATGTGGAAGACATGATGTGGTGGTTTATGATGCAGAATGTCATGCATGTATTATAGATGGCTTAAGAATGTTACCTGGTCATCGTTTTGTATATAAGCACAATGACATTGAAGATTGCGAAAAGCAATTAAAACGTGCTCAAGCTTTAATTGACAAACAACAGTCTGGTGGAATATTAGTGATTACCGAAGGCGTTTTTGGAATGGCAGGGGATCAAGGAAAGTTAAAAGAAGTGGCGGCTTTAAAATCTAAGTTCTTTTTTAGATTATTGGTTGATGATGCACATGGTTTTGGTACATTAGGAAAAACAGGTGCTGGTGCAGGAGAGGAACAAGGTTGTCAAGATGCGATTGATTTATATTTTTCTACTTTTGCTAAAAGTATGGCTTCTATTGGAGCCTTCATGGCGGGACCTAAAACAATCATTGATTATATCCGTTATAATATTAGGTCACAAATTTTCGCGAAGAGTTTACCTATGCCTTATGTAGTAGGTAATTTAAAACGTCTAGATTTATTAAGAACTCAACCTGAATTGAAAGATAGATTATGGAAAAATGCGTTAGCATTACAAAATGGTTTAAAACAAAGAGGGTTTGATATTGGTAAAACCGATTCGGTCGTGACTCCGGTGTATATGAAAGGGGGAGTGGAAGAAGCAACTGCAATGGTGATGGATATTCGTGAAAACTATAAAATATTTTGTTCTATTGTAGTGTATCCAGTGATTCCAAAAGGACATATCATTTATCGTTTAATCCCCACTGCAGTTCATACGCAGGAAGAAATTGATTTGACTTTAAAAGCTTTTAGTGAAACCAAAGCAAAATTAGATGCGGGTGCTTATAAAGTGAGTGAAATTCCTGATATGGCGAATAAATAAGTAAGTAGCTAAGTAAGGTCTCTTTCTAATAAGAATATCTTAAAAAATAATCAAGAGCAAAATAAGTTAGAGTAAATCTAATTGGTTTTGCTCTTTTTTTAATACCTCAATACTTACGTTTAATTCAAATCCTATTAATAAGATTAGGGCGTTTAAATACACTAAAGTCATTACCACTAATACGGTTCCAATAGAACCATATATTTTATTGTAACTACTAAAGTTATTGACCCAATAGGAAAATCCTAAAGTGGTGGCTAACATTAATAGGGTAGATAATAGTGCCCCTGGTGATAAAATGGACCATCTTTCTTTAATATGTGGGGCATACTTATAAATAAAGGCATTCCCAAAAAACAAGAGTAAGACGATAATAAACCATCTTAATACATTCCAATAAGGAATAATGGTTTTTCTTTTAATATCAAATACCTCCCTTAATAAAGTTGCTAATTGATCTTGGCCCACAAGTACTAAAATGCTCGCAAACACTAATAAAATTAAAATTAAGGTAAGTCTAATAGCTCTCCATCTTTGGTGCAAAAAGAAAGGTTTATCCTCCATATAAGACTTATCAAAACTTCTAATAATACCTGTCATCGCATTGGAGGCGTAAAACAGTAATAAAACAAAACCAAAAGAGAAAACGCCCACATGTTGACTGAGTAAGTCGTTAATGATATCTAATAAAAAACGATAGGTACTAGAATTAGGAGAGATGTCCTTAAAGATGGATAATATTTGTTTTTTTATTTTTAAGGTGGAAGGAAAGTATGGAATAATTGAAAATAAAAACAAAAAGGAAGCAGGTAGCGCCATGATCAAACTAAAAGAAATGGAAGATGCGCGATCGTATAAGCCAACCGTATTTAATTGTTTAGATAAAAACTTAATGACTTGATATAAATTGATTCTTTGAAAACCGGGCAAATAAATATTCTTCGCCTTTGATTTTGCAAATTGAACAACAGGATCCAAAAAAGAATATAACTTTTTCAATGCTGGCCTTATTTTAATGGAGTTATTTATTTTCTTTGTTTTTTTGGTATTCGTCTAATTGGTGTTGGTATTCCTTTGCAAATTTATTGTGTTCTTCAAAAGTACTGCTAAAATGATGATAACCACTAAAGTCGGCTTTAGCTACAAAGTAAATATAATTGGTAGTAGGTGCATTTAAAACAATGTCAATCGTTTTAGGGCTTGGCGTACCAATAGGGCCAGGCGGTAATCCGACATGCTTATAGGTGTTATAAGGAGAAGGGTTGATTAAATATTTTTCATAAATACGAGTTAAAGTAAAATCCTGCATCGCATATTTAATGGTAGGACAGGCTTGAAGAGGCATTTTTTTATGAAGCCGGTTTTGATATACACTTGCAATGAGTAATTTATCAGAATCATAATTCGTTTCTTCATCTACAATGGACGCTAAAGTATATACTTCATTAGTGGTTAAGCCTTTTTGCTGTGCTTTCAAAAGTCGATCATTCAAACTCCAAAAACGTTTTTGTTCTTCCTTCATCTTTTTTAAAATTTTAGGAAGTGGAGTGCTCCAATACATTTCATAGGTATTAGGAATAAACAAAGTCAATAATTGAGTGGTGTCAGTATCCCATGACGCTAATGAATCATTGCTATTAAAATAAGTAATACATTCTAGACTGTCCATAGAAAAAGTACTTGACACTAATTTGGCTAATTCGGCTCTGGTTCTGACTCTATTTAAAATGAATTTGACAGTGGCTTGTTGGTTATTACGCAACATTCTTATAATATTCAATAAACTTGTCTTTTTCTTTATCAAAAACTTACCTGGTTTTACTTTTTCTTCTACTTGGAGTAGTTTGGCTAAAACTAAAAAACTAGGTTTATCTAAAATAATTTTCTTGGCTACTAAACTATCAGCTAATACATCCAAACCCTGTTGGTGGTATTCAATACTCGCTTTTTCCCCCTCAAAATGAGTTGTTTTGATAAGAACTGAATACAGTTCATAACAAATCAGCAGTAGGATTGTAAAGAAGAATATCTTTTTCATGCCAATAAAGTTAAGTTTTGTCCTTGATAAAATAAAAATCCCTTCCTGAAGATTCAAGAAGGGATTCAAATATTTTGAACGCTACATGTTTAAATATAGCGCGGTATATTATTTTTTAACTGGAGTGCTTGTAGCAGGATTTGCTGGAGCCGCAGCAGGAGCCGCAGCAGGAGCTGTTTGTGCAGGAGCTGTCATAGGAGTCGTAGCAGAGGTATTTACTTTTTGTAAAATCCCTTTGTCCCCTTCGCTAGAACCGCCTTTCAAAAACACGGTTGAAGTCATAGCTAAAATGGCGATTAATGCAGCAAAAATCCAGGTACCTTTTTCAAGTACATCTGTCGTTTGCTTTACACCCATAAAATTATTAGATATGCCACCTACGTTCGCATTTAAACCACCACCCTTAGGATTTTGGATTAATACCATAAAGCCTAAGCCTAAACATGCCACGATAATCAATACTAAAAATAAAGTAATCATCTTTTTTGTTTTAATTGTTCTATTCTGGACGCAAAATAAACGGATTTTTCAGGAAAAATAAAACTTAATTTTGAATAGAGGGCAATTGCTTTGCGCAAATTGCCTTGTTTTTCCCATACTTCAGCCATAGCTTCAGTTACGACTTCATCGGTTTTATTGGCTTTTTCAGCGATTGCAGTGATCTCTTTTTCCTGTGCTTCTTCTAATTCAGGTACCTGTGGAACGCCTTCTTTATTTTTGAGCACCTTTAACCAAGCGGTAAAACTGCGTAATTGCTTGGTGAATTTGTCTTGAGGTAGCTTAGATAGGTCAATTTCTATGCCCTGAGCCGCAAAATAGTCCTTTTGCAGGGGGGTAAGCTCCATTTCATAACCTACCTCATCTAATTTCACTGGCTCCTTAAATTGAGCTAATTGATCATTTACAAGGGTAGCTAATTTTTCCTCCATGGGGACGCCTTGGGCTTTCACCTCGGTTTCATGTAACCAATGATGAATTTGTAAGGTAGATGGGAAAAATATATTCGTTTTTTGTAACTGAGATTGTAATAAGGGAGAATTCGTCAAAGCATACTTTTTAGCCAACAAAAATTGTAAACTAGGACTATAGGGATGTTCGTCGACCCATTTTTCTAAAGTGCTGGTGTCAATACTGTCCAATTCATGATGACCAGTCCATTGAAATAATATGTTATTAATTAGGGTAGGAGTCATTGGTTACCAGTTGGAAAAAATTTGGTTAAAGATATCATCTGTAATATTTCTTAAAATATCATCCATCAGTTGACCTTCTGCTTGATTTAAAGTGAGGTTGGCAGAAAAATCAAAATTACGTGAAACATCAAATTCTTGTTCTTTGTTTTCTAAAGTCTTTTTTAATACTACATGCACTGTTACGGTTAAACGATTGGTGCTGGCTTGTTGTGCACTTACACCCACTGTTTGTGAAGGATCGTAATTGGTGATGGTCGCATAAATTTGGTAATGTGCGTCATCACTATTGGTACGAGTTAGTTTTGTTTGACTTAATATTTTTTGCTGCAATTTATCCGTTAATAGGGGAGCTAATTGCGGATTCACATAACGTGCTTTATTTTCAACAAAGCCAATCTTAACCGTTTTGATATTATCGGGTATCACTGCATCTTTAAAACTATAGATGCCACAACCTGTTAATAAAATCAAAGCAATCATAGCAATGCCGATTCCTTTAAAATAGTTACTAAGCATAAATAGTAATGGCGAAAATATAGGTGATAATTTATTCTTCAATGTCGTATTCTTTAATTTTTCGGTATAAAGTTCGTTCGCTGATGCCTAAATCGGTAGAAGCATCTTTGCGTCGTCCTTTATGTTTCTTAAGTGCCTTTAAAATTAGTTCTTTTTCTTTATCCATAATATTCAAGGATTCATCCACTTCAAAACTACTATGAAATTCATTGTCTATAATCAAAGGTTGTTGGGAGTGTATGGGCGCCGATAAATGAGTAGAAGCCGCTATGGGGTGAGAAGTATGTCCAATATCCTCCTTTAATTCACTAATAATACTTTCATGATTGAATTGTCCATTTGAATTAACCGTCATAGAAGGATTTTGCAATATTTCTACAAACATTTTCTTTAATTCATTCACATCTTTTTTCATGTCAAAGAAAAGTTTATACAATATCTCACGTTCATTGGCGAAGTCCCCCGCAGGTGCATTACCAGTTACCATTGGCATATTGTTTACATGCTGGGTAGGTAAGAAGCTGGCTAAAGTAGCTGCATTAATAGAATCTGTTTTGCTCAATACCGAAATTTGTTCTGCAATATTTTTTAATTCACGAACATTACCTGGCCAAGGGTATTGAGAAAGTAATTGGCGTGCTTCTTCGTCTAAAAAAATAGGTTTGGTTTTATATTTTTCAGCAAAGTCAACTACAAATTTTCTAAATAATAAAGGGATGTCTTCTTTGCGGTCTCTTAAAGAAGGGACTCTAATTGGAACCGTATTTAAACGATAATATAAATCTTCTCTAAATCTACCTTTTTGAGTGAATTCTAATAATTCTCTATTGGTAGCAGCAATGACACGTACATCTGATTTTTGAACCTTAGAAGATCCTACTCTAATAAATTCACCTGTTTCTAAAACACGTAACAATCGAGCTTGTGTACCCAGTGGTAATTCTCCAATTTCATCTAAAAAAATAGTTCCTCCATTCACCGTTTCAAAATATCCTTTACGACTATCGACAGCACCCGTAAAAGATCCTTTTTCATGTCCAAAAAGTTCAGAATCAATTGTGCCTTCGGGAATCGCTCCGCAATTGACTGCAATGAATGGATTGTGTTTTCTTGCAGAAAGGCTATGAATAATTTGTGAAAATACTTCCTTACCCACACCGCTTTCACCTACAATCAACACCGTCAAATCGGTTGCAGCCACTTGGGATGCCGTGTTGAGTGCGTGATTTAGCGTAGGGGTATTCCCAATGATGCTGAATCTATTTTTTAAAGATTGTAAATCCATAATTCATTATTTTTTTAAAGTGCCTATTAAAGTTCCTTTCGTAAATCCTGTTACAAGAACTTCAATATAATCACCTTTTTTAACTGCGTTATTTTCTTTCGGAAAAACGATCACTTTATTTTGGCTATTGCGCCCCATCCAATCCTGATCACTTTTTTTACTATTTCCTTCTATTAATACTTCAAAAGTTTTACCTACATCTTTTTTATTACTTTCATTTGAAAGCGTCCATTGCACATCTACAATTTCTTGTAATCTTCTTTTTTTAATTTCCTCTGGAATATCGTCTGTATATCTTTTAGCAGCTAATGTACCAGGTCTTTCAGAATAAAAATACATATAGCTATAATCGTAATTTGCTAATTGCATAATACTCATGGTATCCTGATGATCTTCTTCGGTTTCAGTACAAAATCCAGCAATAATATCTGCCGAAATGCTACACTCTGGCATGATTTCGCGAATGCGAGCCACTTTAGAAAGATACCATTCGCGCGTATAAGTTCGATTCATTAATTGAAGTACACGGCTACTTCCGCTTTGAACTGGAAGATGAATGTATTTGCAAATGTTGGGGTACTTTTTCATAGTAAACAACACTTCGTCAGTGATATCTTTAGGGTGAGAAGTACTAAATCGAACTCTTACACTTGGATCAATTAATGCAACCATTTCAAGCAACATAGCAAATGTGATAGATTCATTGGTTTCAGGATGATTCCAATAATAACTATCTACATTTTGACCCAGTAAAGTCACTTCTTTATAACCAAGTTCGAATAAATTTCTACATTCTGCCACAATTGAAAATGCATCTCTGCTTCTTTCACGGCCTCTTGTAAATGGAACCACACAAAAACTACACATATTATTACAGCCGCGCATAATAGATACAAAACCACTTATACCATTGCTGTCTATTCTAATAGGAGAGATGTCGGAATAGGTTTCGTCTCTACTTAACAATACATTTACTGCTTTTTGTCCTGTACCTGCTTCACTTATTAAATCGGGTAAACTGCGGTAAGCATCCGGGCCAACGACTAAATCCACTAGTTTTTCTTCTTCCAGTAATTTGGATTTTAAACGTTCCGCCATACAACCTAAAACGCCTACTAACATTCCTGGTTTATCTTTTTTTAATTGTCTAAACTCAGTAAGTCGTTTACGAACGGTGAGTTCTGCTTTTTCTCGAATCGAACAAGTATTAATTAATATGAGGTCTGCAAGTTCAATATTGCGAGTACCTCCAAAACCACTTTTCTCTAAGATGGATGCTACCACTTCGCTGTCTGCAAAGTTCATCGCGCAACCATAGCTTTCGATATAAAAATGCTTCGAAAAAGAACCTTTTTCAGGTGCCCCCGCATAGGCTTCCCCTTGCCTTAATTCATCATGTTCTTTATTAATAATGTTCAATACCTCCATTCGTTTCAATTGAACTGCAAATTTACTTAAAATTTGATTCCTAGTGCCAACTTGTCATATCTAATTCGCTAATTATTTGATAAACAATAATTTAGAATTGACATAACTGCAACAATTTGTTAAATTGATGGGGGATTCAAATTATATATAGTTAGGAATCAATGGTTTACTATTCAATTCATATATTTGGTAAAATTGTGGGGATGCGCAAAATTGTAATATTATTAGGAGTCCTATTATTCACTCAAAGTTCCTTTGCACAGGACTTAGTGGTGGCTAAACTTCGAAATGAAACCTCACGAAGCATTAAAAAGGAGAATGATACTTCCAAATGGAATTGGAAACAAGGGGGGTTATACAATTTTAATTTATCACAAAGTTCATTGAGTAACTGGGCCGCAGGGGGGGATAATTTCAATATGGCTATTAATACCTATTTTAATTATTTTGTTTTTTTCAAAAAGCCAAGACAAAACTGGGATAATAATCTAGATGTGAACTTAGGTTTCATGAAATCTACCAGTATTGGAGGACGAAAAAATGATGACCGTATAGATTTCTTAAGTAAGTATGGTTATCAAATTGATACGACGGGAATGTGGTACATTTCGGGACTATTTAATTTCCGTTCGCAATTTTTTGATGGCTATAGTTTTAGTGGAACCAATGCGACATTTACTTCTTCCTTTTTATCTCCAGCCTATATTATTTTATCTGCGGGTTTGGATTTCAAACCCACCAGTACTTTTTCTATTTTCTTCTCTCCATTAACTTCCAGAAATACTTTAGTGTTGAATTCTAAACTTTCTGATTTAGGAAAGTATGGGGTAACGCCTGGTTCAAAATTAGTAAAGGAGACAGGTACTTTTATTACCATCAACTATAATAATGTGATTGCGCCTAACATTACCTATAAAGGTCGTGCCGATTTATTTAGTAATTATAATGATAAGCCTGAAAATATTAATTTTTACATGACTAATTTTTTCAGTTTTAAAATCAATAAATTTTTCTCCGCTTCTTATAGTTTGGATGCTATTTATGATGATAAGATTCGAATTTTTGGGCCCCTCAAAAAATCACCTGGACTTCAATTAAAAAGTATCATAGGTATAGGTTATTTGAAAAACCTAGATGTCAAAAAGAAATTAATCAAAGCTAAGCTGTAATGGCTTTTAGGGTATGCTTAATTTTATTAGCCTTATGTGTTAAATCCAAATAGTCGTTACTAATAATGGTGACATGTCCCATTTTACGGCCGGGTTTGGTTTGTTTTTTCCCATATAAATGCACAAATACATTGTCCATAGAAAGTACTTCGTTAAGCCCTTCATATACAACATCACCACTGTAACCTTCAGCACCAATAATATTTACAATAGCAGAAGGTAATATTTCATTAGGGTTGCCTAAAGGGTAATTCAATAAAATGCGCCACAGCATATCGTATTGACTACTATAATTTGCTTCAATAGTATGATGACCGCTATTGTGAACACGAGGAGCCGTTTCATTCACCCAAATATCTCCTTGTTGATCTATAAATAATTCAATGGCAAACAAGCCAGGGCTTTTTAATTCAGTCACCACTTTTCTAGCAATTGCCTGTGCTTTCCATAAAGTTTTTTCATCCAACTTGGCTGGACTTAATTGATAGTCTAGTAAATTATAAACGGGATCAAAAATCATTTCAGCAGTAGGGTATATGATTGTTTTGCCAGCCGCATTCATCCCTACAATCAAAGCAATTTCTTTTGCAATTTTTACTTTCTTTTCTAAAACGGAAGGCGCATTAAAACCTAATTCAATTTCACTTTCGTCATTGATCACTTGAACCCCTTTACCATCATAACCACCTTCGCCTAATTTGTGGACCGCTGGCAAAAACGAGATATGTTGTAATAATTCAGCACTTTGTGAAGTAATATGAAAAGGAGAAGTTGGAATTTCGTGTTGTTGATAAAATTGCTTTTGAAGAATTTTATTTTTGATCGTTTTAATCGCAGAAGGAGTGGGATAAACTTTGACCCCTTCTTTTTCAAGTTGTTCTAAAGCTTCCACATTCACTGCTTCAATTTCGATGGTGATGGCATCTAAATGTTTACCAAATGCATATACCTGATCATAGTCCTGAATATTTCCTTGCATAAAGTGATGGCAGAGATGTGCTGCAGGGCAATGCGGATCATTTTCAAGCACATAAGTTGTGACATCAAAATTGGCTGCTGCTTGTAATAACATACGGCCTAATTGACCGCCACCTAAGATACCCACTTTCATTGCTTTTCCCTTTTCAACAAAGATAAGGGTATCTATTAAGTTTTTCATTTTGACTTCCCTTTAAAAGTCATTAAATTTGTTGACTTGAATGAATCATTATGCCTTCCCAACCCATTATCAGCGTTAAAAATTTAGTCAAATCCTATGGTTCTTTTACGGCAGTAAAGGGAATTAGTTTTGATGTTTATCCAGGTGAAATTTTTGGATTACTAGGCCCCAATGGTGCGGGTAAATCGACGACCCTTGAAATCATTGAGACCTTACGTGAAAAAACAAGTGGTGAGGTGTGGGTGAATGGAATGAGTATAGATAAGTCGCCAGAAGATATTAAAAAAATAATTGGGGTACAATTACAAACGGCTGGGTTTTATCCTAACCTTAATTTAACGGAGCTCATTCATTTATTTATTGGACTATATCAAAGCGAAGTGGATCCAATTGAATTATTAAGGAAGGTGAATTTGGAAGATAAAGCCAAGTCAAAATTTAAACAATTGAGTGGGGGGCAGAAGCAACGATTTTCTATTGCTACTACACTTATTAATAAGCCTTCTATTATTTTCTTGGATGAACCTACAACAGGGTTAGATCCTCAGGCCCGAAGAAACTTATGGGATTTAATTAGAGAAATAAGAGATGGCGGCACGACCATTATTATCACCACTCATTATATGGATGAAGCTGAAATTTTATGTGATAGAGTAGCTATTATTGATAGCGGAGAAATTATCGCCATAGATACTCCCAATCATTTAATCGACGAATTAGTCGCTACTGGTTTTGAGAAAGAAAAGGAAGTGAAGAAAGCAAATTTAGAAGATGTGTTTATTCAAAGAACTGGGAAATCTTGGAGAGATGAATCGTAATTAGAAGTTTAAAAAGGAATCGATGAAAAGTGAATAGGGGTCTATTGAAAAGAAATTAAATAAAGTGAATTAAATGGATAAAATTTAAGGAGTAAATTTATTGTAAATAATATAAAATAATTTGAACATGCAAGATATCCGATATCCGATAGGAAAATATGAAGTAAAACCTTTTAGTGAAGCCACTAAAAAAGAATGGATGAATGATATGAAAATGTTCCCTACTGATTTAGAATTTGCCATCCAGCATTTGGATAAAGCGCAACTAGATACTCCTTATAGAGAAGGGGGTTGGACGGTGCAACAATTAGTACATCATATGGCAGATAGTCATATGAATGCTTTTGTTCGATTTAAATTAGCCTTGACCGAAGAGGTTCCGGTAGTTAAAGATTATAAGCAAAATGAATGGTCATTCACTGCAGATGTGTTAGAAACTCCTGTGAATTTTTCTACGACCTTATTGCATGCCTTACATCAAAGATGGACCGATTTATTATCCAGTTTAACCGAAGAGCAGTGGCAAAGAAAGTTTTTTCATCCTGGCCGAAATGCCGAGGTTAGTTTGTGGGATATGTTTTCAGTATATGCTTGGCATGGCAAACACCATATAGCTCACATTAAAAACTTGTGTGAGACTAAAGGTTGGTGATAAAAGCAGCTCGATTTACTTCGGCTACTAAAAATATACTTCCAATCACTAAAATTAAATCCTTTGGGGATGCGGTTCTTTTTGCATGATCAATGGCGTCATTGACATTGTTATAAGTTTCGCCTATCAATCCAATAGAAGTTGCTTTTTCGACTAATTCTATTACGGATAAAGCTCTTGGGATATGTGATTGCGTGAAATAATATTTTGCTTGCTTTGGAAGAAGTGAAAGAGCCGCCTCAACGTCTTTATCTTTCACCATGCCTGTTACGATATGTAAATTTTCAAAGTCCAAACTTTCTAATTGTTCTAATAAGGCTTTCATTCCATGTTCATTGTGTGCCACATCTAAAATGACTCTAGGGTTATCTTGCATACATTCCCATCTTCCCATGAGACCTGTATTTTTTTTAATATTTTTCAATCCATGGTGAAGGTTCTGTGATGAAATTTTCCAACCTTTTTGGTTTAAAATTTGGATCGCAGTTACAACGCCTCGTAAATTTTTATATTGATATTTTCCGGGTAAATCGCATTGAATCGTAAATGGAGTATCCCATAAAGTATTTTCCAATAATGAATTTTTAGAAACATTTTTCAAACTTTCAAATTCAAATGCGGCGCTTGTCCAATGATTTGTAAAATGTTTTAAAGTATAATACTCCTCGGCATAATAAATAGGAGCGTTCTGTTGGTTTGCTTTTTCTTCAAACACGATTTTGGATTCGGGAATAGTTTCACTAATCACCACCGGCACTTTGTTTTTTATGATTCCTGCTTTTTCTTTAGAAATACTCTTTAAATCATTTCCTAATAAAGCCATATGATCCCATCCAATATTGGTGATTAAAGATAATTCTGGAGTGATTACATTGGTGCTATCTAAACGGCCTCCTAATCCAGTTTCAATAATAGCAATATCTACGTTCTCTTCTGCAAAATAATCGAAAGCCATGCCCACCGTGATTTCAAAAAAAGAAGGTTCTGTTTTTTCTATAAAGCCTTTCATTTTATTTGTAAAATCAATTACAAATTGGGTAGAACACATTTCGCCATTCACTTTAATACGCTCTCTAAAATCATATAAGTGGGGTGAAGTATATAGTCCTGTCTTATAGCCCGCTTCCTGAAAGATACTTGCCAACATATGACTGGTAGAACCTTTACCATTCGTGCCTGCAATATGGATGGTTTTGAATTTCTTTTCAGGGTGGTCTAAAAAAGAGCAAATTGCTAGTGTATTATGTAAATCATTTTTGATGGCAGCAGCACCTATACGACTAAATAAAGGCAAACGACTGTATAAATAGTCAATGGTGTCTTGATAGGACATAAATGTTATTGAACTTCAAATTTGAACTTAACAGTTACAAAGGAATTATGATCCGCAGTATTAAAACTTATTTTGGTTAAGTATTCAATGATTGCTTTTTTATATTTAGAATCATTTGAACTAGATCCTTTTACAATTTGAACAAATCGTCCGGAACCTGCAGGATTCACTTCAATCTCCGCATAAATGGTGGCTGGTTCAACATCTCCATTAAAGGAATAGGCTTTGGTCACTTTTCTATCACCTTTGGTTACAAAAGGGCCACCTTCTCCTTGATACGTTTTTCCATTGATGCTGCCATTTGCAACACCTTGGTCTCCTTTACCTCCAGCAATACCTTGATCTTTTACATTATTATAACTATCCTGATTATTGCCGCCTTTACCATTACCACCTGCATATTTTCCCATTAATGCTTTTGGTTTAGGGGCAGGAGGAACCGGGGTTGATTTTACAGATTTTTTGGCTGTGGCCGATTTTACAGCTTCGTCATTTGGATCGTTGGAGCTTGTATTTATTTTAGCCACTTTAGTAGTAGCTGTTGCTTTTACTGTTTTAGAAGCACCTACTTCGGGAGCCGGAGCTTCCTTACTTAAAGGGGGAGTGTCTCCTTGACCTAAATTACTATTACCTAAATTAACTTCCATAAACATAGGTTCGGGAGGAAGTATCGTTGGAGCCGCTTGTTGCCATTGCAATGTGAAAAATAATAAACTCAAGACAATACAAATTAGGGTTGTATATAATCCTGCTTTAATATTTTTTTCTTGTTCAAAAGTGCGTGACATGAGATAAAATTAATGCAAAAAAACATCATATCCCAATCTGCATAAAGTCCCTATAATAACTATTAAAAATACAGTGCGTATAAATTGGTTTCCTTTAGCAATTGCTAATTTGGATCCAATCACACCACCCACCGCATTACACGCTGCCATAGGAAGGGCGACCGACCAAATAATAGATCCTTTCATGGCAAACAAAGTAATAGACCCCAGGTTGGTTGCTAAGTTGACTACTTTAGCATGCGCATTCGCTTCTAAAAAATCGAATCCTAAAAAGCTAATAAAAGCAAGTACCAGTAAGCTTCCTGCGCCAGGGCCAATAAATCCGTCGTAGAATCCTAATGCAATACAAATGTAAATACCTGTTGTTGTAGAGAACACTTTACTATTGTCCTTGTTTTTTTGTCCAAAGTCTTTTTTTGAAAAGGTATAGATCGCCACCAAAACCAATACTATAAAAATAACGGGTTTCATAAAATGATTGCTCACTTTGGTTAAACAGAAGGATCCTATATAGGAACTTGAAAAAGCAACCACCGAAAAAAGAAGTATACGATTTAAGGGAATTTTAACTTTTTGAAGGTATTGTTTTGCTGCAAAAAAGGTTCCCGCAAAAGAAGGAATTTTTAAAGAACCAATAACTCTTGCTACAGATTCCTGCGGCATTAAAATTAAACCGGCAGGAGTTTGAATCAGTCCGCCTCCACCCACAATGGCATCTACAAATCCAGCTAAAAAAGCAATCAAACAAAGTAAAATTAATACACTATCCATTTACTTTTTTTTGTGTGGGCCAAGTATTTATCACAATCCCTGAAATAATAATGAGTCCGCTAATGGCTTGAAATAAACTGAAGTTTTCATCTAAAATAAATACAGCTTCTATCGCACTTGCTAATGGGATGAGGGTTCCAAACAAAGAAGTTTTTCCTGGACCTAATCGATGAATCGCATTATTCCATAATAAATAGGCCACAGTGGAATTGCCTATTCCTATATACAATAATATAGCAAGAAACTTCCATGAAAATAAAACCGGTTGAACATAAGCCATTTCATACATTGAAAAAGGGAAAAGAATCATGGCGCCAATGGCGAAAAGAACCAATAAGAAACTATTGTTAGAAATTCCGGCAGGTTTCTTTTTGACATATACATTATAGGTTCCAAAACAACAGCCAGCTGCGACCATCCATAAATCACCCGTTGAAAAACGAAATGCGATAATATTATTAATATCACCTTTGGCAATCAGCAATACAATACCAATGACACCTAAAATGATACCAGCTGTATTTTTCCAATGTAATTTCTCTTTTAAAATAATAGCTGCTAATACTGTAGCTACTATAGGATGTATGATAGAACCAATTAGGGCCATATTAATAGCAGTCGTGAAATGCCCGGCGGTATATATGAAGGAATTATAAATTGCAAAACCTACCAACCCCATCCAAAAAAAGTAAACTTTATTTTGTTTGAAGATATCTATTTCTTTTATGAAATTTTTATAAGCAAAAGGCAAAATACTTAAAGTGCCGATAGTCCATCTTAAAAAAGTTAAACTAATAGGTCCTGACATATGCACCACATATCTTGAAACTATAAAATTACCAGACCAAATACAACTGGCCGTAATAGCTAATAAAGCACCTATTTGATTATTTCTTTTCAATGATGTGCAAAGTTTTGAGAAAAGTCTCCTTTAATTCTTTCGATAGGAGGGTTATAATAACCAAATTTCAAATCGGGGAATTCTTCTTGAATTAATTCCATCATTTGTTTGATACCCATAATTTCACCCACTTCAGTAATTCCTATTTTACCTAAATACCAATCAGGATCAATATTAAAATTGCGCCACTGAATCATTTTCAAATTAGTATCCTTAATCAATTTTCTTAAAGCCTCGTATTCTGCAACGGTATCTGTCATGCCTGGGAATACAAAATAATTAATGCTGGTCCATTTACCGGCCGCAGACATTACTTTTAAACTTTCAACAATATCTTCAAAAGTATAATTGTTAGGACGATAATAAGGATTGTAAATTTCGGGACGTACCGAATTGGTGCTTACACGTAAACTATCTAAACCCGCTTCTGCAAGCACTTTCACGGCAACAGGATCAGAGCCATTGCTATTAATGTTAATACTTCCCTTGGGCGTATGTTTACGAATTTCAATAATAGCTTCTTTGATCGTCTCCCACATTAATAAAGGTTCTCCCTCGCAACCTTGACCAAAACTCACAATAGGAAAAGGGGCAGTCATTAAATGAGGCACTGTGTATTCCACCACTTCTGCAGCTGTGGGTTTAAAGGTTAATCTTTCTTGATTAGAAATAATTTCTTCTTCAATGGGTTGAAAAGAAATACAACCTATGCAATTCGCATTACATGCTGGTGAAATTGGGATGGGGCATTCCCATCGGCTCATGGCAAAATTTCTTGCAGCAGGACAATGATATGTCATGCAACAATTTTCCATTAAATGTTTTACCAATCTATTTTGAGGATAGGCTGCTAATAATTGTTCTGTTCCATTTTCAATGGTAGGTTGATCATAACCTTCGCAATCCTGACGAATATCTTGTTCTATTCTTACAGCAGGGACATAATTTTTTCCATCACTCCAACCCACTGCGGTATAACAAAATAAGGGTAAAGTAGGAGCATCCGCTTGTGTTTCATAAGCTGCTATAAACAATCCAGTATGTGCAGGAGGAATAAAAGCTGCCACCGCCCAGCCTTTCTCGCACAATCTCATTTGACCTGTTTCTACATCTATGCCAATGCCACGACGTCCTGGTAATTCATATAAAGTGCCTCCATTGGGTAATTCAATAAAATCTTCTACGGGAATAGGGTAAGCATCCCATCCAGCACGACCAGCAACGAACAAGCTAGTATCTTCAAAAATATGACCTTCGCCATCAGAATACAATAAAAACGGAGAGGAGGTTAGTGACATAGCGCAAAGGTATTAATTAGCTTTAATAAAATGGTAATAGTTGTTTATGCTCGAGATGCTTTCAATTGGGTGTCGCAAAAGCTGTTAAATTCATGCATCACAGAATCGCTAACTGCTTCATTTATTTGCTTTTGTATAAGTTGATTGTTTTTAAAGTCGATGGTGATATAGTCGTCTTTAATCAGCATATTTTGAATGGCAGACCAAGGGTAATATTTCTTGGGAAATGTGTTTACTACAATACCTGTAGGGTCAATGGCTATTTCATAAGGAAACTTTACTTGTCGCTCAAATAAGGCAGCAATTAAGAAAATTCCTGCAATAATGAGTCCATTGGGTTGTAAGTACCAGCCCCAAGAGGCGATTAAAAGACCTAATCGGTAATAGGGCATTCCTCCATTTTTACGCTGAAAAGAGCAAAAAATCCACCAACTTACAAAGGAAGTCATAATGGCTATGATTAATGCAGGTTTTGGAAATAAACCTAAATAGATGGAATAGGTAAATGCCAGAATTGAAAAAAGGAGCATGAACTGGCTAATGCGGTCCACATTCTTAAAGTCGGGACTTTTACATACTATGATATAGTCAAAAACACGCATAAAGTATATTTATGAGATGGTTAAAATTTGATGCAATTTAAGCTCATTTGGTTAACTTTGCACTATGAAGAAAACACATATCATTTTATTAGTATTAATTGCCATTTCAATTGTGGCATTAATTAGCTATACAGGGGATTTAAGTAGTTATGAAACGATTGCTTCTGCGAAACAAAGAGAAGGCAAGTTTGTCAATTTAATTGTCAAAATGGATAAAACAGAACCTGTAAATTATGATCCAGTGAAAGACCCTAATTTATTACAGTTTCATGTTCAAGATAGTTTAGGCGGAAAAATTAGTGTGGTGTATCACAATACCATGCCCACTGATATGGAAAAATCCGAAAGATTAGTTTTAAAAGGACGTGTGCAAGGAGATCATTTTGAATGCAGCACAATTGTTATGAAATGTCCTTCTAAGTACAAGGATAATCCCAATGTCATGAAGGATCAACCCGTTACTATTAGCAATTAATTTTTAATTATTTAGATGAATACCACCACATTTTTAGGGGAACAATTATTGCCTGGTCAAATAGGCTATTTTTTAACGATACTTTCATTAGTGGCTTCCTTGGTAGCCACTTTTGCTTTTGCAAAATCTTTTTATGCCAAAGAATTAGCCATTGAAATAGAATGGAAACGATTTGCAAAAATCGCTTTTATCATTGAAGCTATTGCTATCTTTTTATGTTTTGTAGTTTTATTTTACATTATATATAATCACCGATTTGAATACAAATATTCTTATTCGCATAGTGATAAAAGTATGCCATTGCAATATTTGCTCAGTTGCTTTTGGGAAGGACAGGAGGGTAGCTTTTTATTATGGAGTTTTTGGCATGCAGTGCTAGGATTAATCATTATGACTCGTTCTGCTAAATGGGGAAATCAAACCAGTGGAGTGATGATGGTGTTGAGTTTTGTACAGTTTTGTTTAGCCACCATGATAGTGGGTTTATACATTGTAGATTTCAAACTAGGAAGTAGTCCCTTCATATTATTAAGACAAGAAATGAGTTGGCCTATTTTATCTCGTCCCGATTACTTGCAATTTATAAAAGATGGCACAGGATTAAATACCACACTACAAAACTATTGGATGGTGATACATCCTCCTATATTATTTTTAGGATTTGCATCTACCACCATTCCTTTTGCATTTGCTGTATCAGGACTCTTAAAAAAGGAAAATAATTGGATGAATTTTGTGTTGCCTTGGGCTACATTTTCTGCTGCAATATTAGGATTGGGAATTATGATGGGGGCTGCTTGGGCTTATGAAAGTTTAAACTTTGGTGGGTATTGGGCTTGGGATCCTGTCGAAAATGCTTCCTTAGTTCCTTGGTTGGTTTTAGTGGCTGGTATACATACTAATATCATTTTCAGAAAAACGGAAGGAAGTTTAAAAGCAACTTATTTATTTTATGGGTTAAGCTTTTTATTGGTGGTCTATTCTACTTTTTTAACAAGAAGTGGCATTTTAGGAGATACTTCGGTGCATGCTTTTACCGATTTAGGAATGAATGCACAATTATTGGGCTTCTTATTAATTTTCGTAATTCCTTATTTTATTTTATTTGGTATTCGATATAAGCATTTAAAAGAACCTATTAAAGAAGATGAAATCTCTAGTAGAGAATTTTGGATGTTGGTGGGGTCCTTTGTTTTATTTTTATCTGGATTAGTGATGATTGCCATTACTTCTATTCCTGTTTTTAATAAAATTTTTGGGACTAAGATTGCACCTCCCGAAGATCCCCTATTTGCACACAATCAAGTACAAATATTTGTCGCCATTATAATTGGAATTTTTACTGCTTTTGGGCAGTATCTTAAATTTAAATATACAGAAGGGGAATACATCAGAAAGCATTTAAAATATCCAGTCATTATCTCTTTCATAATGAGCGGTATTCTTTTTGCTTTTGTAGGAGTGGCTTATCATGATAAAGGGGTTGGATTTTTAGCAGCCATTTATGTAACTGAATTGGCGGCCGTGTATACCATTGTAGCTAATGCCTATTATTGGGGAAGTATTTTAAAGGGTAAATTAAAGTCGGCTTCAGCAAGTGTGGGGCATGTAGGTTTTGGATTAATCTTGTTAGGGATACTTATTTCTTCTTCCAATAAAACAGTACTGAGTTGGAATACCACCGGTATTTCACCATTAAGAGTGGATAAGGAGCAAAAAAATAATCCTGCAGGAAATCCAAAAGAAAACATCACATTGTTTGAAGGCATCCAAACCGATATGGGGAAATACGATGTTACTTATCTGCGTGACACTTTTGATTATTTAGACAAGCGTTTTTTTGAATTAAAGTTTGCTGCTAAAAAATCGGAAGAAACTTTCTTCTTATATCCTGATGTGTTAAAGAATAATAAAGCGGAAGGCTTTTCGGCAAATCCTGCAGCTAAACATTATTGGAACAAAGATATTTTCGTCTATGTAACTTCATTCCAAGATCATAGTGAAAAAGATACCGCACAATTTAAGCCCTACCAAATGGCATTGGGAGATTCTATTTTTTATAGCAATGGCTATATTAAACTAGAAAAAGTTTTAATTAATCCTAGACAAAATATTGGAGCAGGTAATAATGAATTAGTCTTACAATTAAAAGTGACTTCCAAGGAAGGATTGGTGTACAATGCAAAGCCAGGCATATTCTTAGAAGGAATGACTTTGCGACCAGAATATGATACTGTCAAAGCGCAAAATTTAGTATTAAGTTTTAATAAAGTGGTGGATCAGAAAAAAGGAACCTTGGAATTGGGTGTTAAGGAATCTGCAGCACTTACAAACTTGATCACATTAAAAGTGTATGAGTTTCCATTTATTAATATTTTATGGATAGGGGTGATTGTAATGACAATTGGATTTTCAATGGCGTCTTGGGCAAGAATAAAAAAGTTGAAGTCTTAATATGAAAAGAAGTGTATTCTTTTTTGGGGTTGTATTTTTAGCTGGTTTTACGCCGGCTAAATTAAACGCACAATCTGTATTAGATACAATTCGTGTGGAAGCTTTTATTACACCCCAAGGAGATACCATTCCTCAATCCTGGTTACCTACGGTAGAAGTGTCTGCTAAGCAAACCAATCAATGGCGTAATTATTGGCGTGATTGGACAAGACTCCGTAATGCGGTTTATATTACTTACCCTTATGCTAAATCTGCCAGTAAAGTAATTTCAGAAGTCAATGCTCAGTTAGTGAATGTGAAAGATGAAAGTTTACGTAAACAAATCATCAAAGCCAGAGAAAAGGAATTAAAGCGAGATTTTGCAGATAAAATTACGAAGCTATCCGTGTATCAAGGCAAGGTGTTGATGAAACTTATTAATAGAGAAACAGGGAACAATTGTTATTCCTTAATTCAGGAATTTAAAGGCAATTTTAATGCGGGCTTTTGGCAAGCTGTTGCCTTTGTATTTGGAAGTAGTTTAAAACAGCCTTATGAACCGCAAGGAGATGATCGTGAAATAGAAAAAATAGTACTAGAAGTTCAAAAAATGTATGGCTATAAAGGGTAGACGATCACGCGTATTTTTTGTACCTTTACCCGAACAGTGAGTACTTTATGAGTGAAGAAAAAAGTTTAAATTTTATTGAAGAAATTATTGCTAAGGATTTAGCGGAGGGCAAACATGCGTCTATATTAACTCGATTTCCACCCGAACCCAACGGTTATTTACATATTGGACATGCAAAAAGTATTTGTTTGAATTTTGGTTTAGCCAATACTTTTGGTGGGGGCACTAATTTGAGATTTGATGATACCAATCCAGTAACAGAAGATACCGAATATGTTGAAAGTATTAAGGCAGACGTTCAATGGTTGGGTTTTAATTGGGTCAAGGAATGTTATGCTTCCGATTATTTTGATCAATTATATTCCTTTGCAATTCAACTTATAGAAAAAGGCTTGGCTTATGTAGATGATAGCAATGCGGAAGAAATAGCGGCTCAAAAAGGAACACCTACCGTGCCTGGAACAGGAAATGCTTTTCGAAACAGAAGTATTGCCGAAAATTTGGAATTATTTACTGCGATGAAAGAGGGTAAATATGAAGATGGAGCAAAAGTGTTGCGTGCAAAAATAGATTTATCAAGTCCTAATATGCATATGCGTGATCCTTTGTTGTATAGAATCAAAAGAGCGCATCATCATAGAACTGGAGACGCTTGGTGTATATATCCCATGTACGATTTTGCGCATGGACAAAGTGATGCGATTGAAAATATCACACATTCTATATGCACTTTGGAGTTTATTCCTCATCGTCCATTGTATGAATGGGGTATTGAACAATTACAATTATTTCCTTCTAAACAATATGAGTTTGCGCGTTTAAACATGACTTACACAGTGATGAGTAAACGTAAGTTGTTGCAATTAGTGAATGAAGCACATGTGTCCAGCTGGGATGACCCTCGTATGCCTACCATTAGTGGTATGAGACGTCGTGGTTACACGCCCGAAAGTATTCGTGATTTTTGTGAGCGTATTGGCATAGCAAAACGTGAAAATATTATTGATTTTAGTTTATTAGAATTTTGTGTACGTGAGCATTTAAATAAAATTGCACAACGTAGAATGGTGGTCACTGATCCTATTAAATTGGTGATTTCGAATTATGATAAAGGTTCTGAAATATTACATTCCGAAAATAACCCCGAAGATCCTAATGGTGGGGTGAGAGAAGTTCCATTTAGTAAAGAGTTGTGGATTCAAAAGGATGATTTTATGGAAGAGCCTACTAAAAAATATTTCAGATTAGGACCAGGTTTAATGGTACGTTTAAAAAGTGCTTACATCATTAAGTGTGATAGTTTTGAAAAAGATGCAGCTGGAAATATTACTACCGTTCATGCAAGTTATTTCCCTGAAAGTAAAAGTGGATCAGATACTTCAGGCTTACATGTTAAAGGAACTTTGCATTGGGTAAGTGCTGCTCATGCCATTCCAGTAGTGTTGAATGAATATGATCGATTATTTAGTGTGGAAGATGTGGCTAATGCCGAAGGTGATTTTAAAGATTATATCAATCCCCATTCATTAACAACTATTACGACTGCTTGGGCGGAACCTGCTTTAGAAAATGATCCAAAACAAGCACGCTTTCAATTTTTAAGAAAAGGATATTTTTATCAAGATGTTACAAGTACCTCGAATCAATTAGTGTTTAACCGAACTGTGACACTAAAAGATACTTGGGCGAAGGAACAAAAAAAATAAGGATATGATTAGCTTGGAAATTTTTAAAGCACATTGGGAGAAAAAGTTTCCAAATATTCCACTTCAACATACCCATTTTTTAATTGCAGTAAGTGGTGGCATAGACAGTGTCGTACTTACTTATTTAATGCATTTAGCGGGGGCAAAATTCACTTTGGCGCATGCTAATTTTCAATTAAGAGGGGAGGAAAGTACTCGAGATGAAAAATTTGTTACTGACTATGCAGGTCGCTTACAAGCTCCTTTAAAATGTACAAAATTTGAAACAGCAGCGTATGCAGAAACTTATAAAATGGGTATTCAGCAAGCTGCAAGAGAAATTAGATATGCTTGGTTTGATAGAATTATCAAAGAAATACAATTGGAGGGTCAACAAAATGTTTATTTATTAACGGCCCATCATGCAGATGATCAAATAGAAACTATTTTAATGCAATTATTCAGAGGTACTGGATTGCATGGTCTCACTGGAATCCCTGAGCAAAGAAATGATATTTTACCTCTATTAAGACCTTTATTGCCCTATACCAAATTGGAAATTCAACAATTTGCAAAGGAGTATTCGTTAACCTTTGTGGAAGATAGTTCTAACGAAAAAAATGATTACACCCGAAATTTAATACGAAACAAATTAATGCCTCCCATTAAGGAAGTGTACCCTCAGGTAGTAGAAAATGTATTAGATACCATTCATCGTTTAAAAGAGGCGGAAGTCATTGTAGAAGCATCAGTGAATGAATTTTGGAAAAAAGGATTGCGCATTAAAAAGGGGATACCTACTATTAGCATTGCGCATTGGAAAAAAATAAAAAACAATCACACTTATACTTGGGGTTTGATAGAAAAGTATGGATGTAAGCCCGCTCAAATATCGGAGGTATATAAATTATTGGATGCAAATAATGGAGCTTATTTAGCAACAGCGACACATCGTTTTATTAAGTTTAATGATGCCATTCAATTGGTGGCAAATGATACGGTAAAGGAGCATCTTATGATTCCTATTGGGGAAGGCGTTTTACAAACTAAATATGGCACTTTACAAATAGAAACTATTGCTAAGGAATTAATAGGGGAAATCAATACCTCACCCACTCATGCCTACTTAGATGCGGATACATTAGACTTTCCATTACTGGTGAGGTCTTGGCAAATAACGGATTATTTTTATCCTTTAGGCATGCGCAAAAAAAAGAAATTGTCTCATTTTTTGGGCAGTTTAAAATTAAGTCCTGCTATTAAAGAGAGAGTGAATGTGTTGACGATGGGAGATAAAATACTTTGGGTGGTAGGTCAACGAATTGATGACCGATTTAAAGTAAAGGATAATACAAAATGGGTTTTAAAAATTATCTACCAAGATAGCCTCTAATTTGTTCTACAAAAGAACCTATCACATCAAAGTTGCTTAAAAAATGACTGGTGATGATTAGGAATACCACTCCATAGATAGATCCCCATAAATGTGCACTATGATTGATGCCGCTTTGTCCTTTTTTGGATAAATAGGCCGTCAATAATAAATAAAGAGGGCCAAATATAAATCCAGGTATCACTGGAGGCAATAAAAACATTCCAATTTGCATAGTAGGTTGTAGGAAGATGCCTACAAAAACGATGGCGGATACGGCGCCGGAGGCGCCTAAGCTTCGGTAGTAATAATCTTGATGGTGATGCAAGTAAGTGGGGAGCATACATATTAAGAGGGAACTCACATAAAGAATGATGTAAAAAATAGATCCTGCAGAACCAAAAATCATACTAAAGTATTGCTCCACATAGTCTCCGAACATATAAAAGGAAAACATATTAAATGCAAGATGCATAAAATCGGCATGTATAAAACCAGATGTGAAAAAGCGATACCATTCATGATGATTTTTGACCGTATGGGGATGAAAAATAAGTTTATCCATTAAGCTATCATTATACATAGCTGCTATGGAAATACCGACTGTAATAAGTGTGATATATAAAGTAATGCTCATTTTTGATTTATTTATAAATGTATTTTTTAAAAGTAGAGTGGTTATTAGTAGAGGAGGTGTTTATTCGTGGTGA
>Ga0114969_10000948_pt1 | contig 24556 bp, 22 predicted proteins | sample M_130807_MF_Meta_FD_87316 | JGI IMG/M metagenome (GOLD analysis project Ga0114969, IMG submission 87316) | Freshwater microbial communities from Lake Montjoie, Canada to study carbon cycling - M_130807_MF_MetaG | ecosystem: Environmental > Aquatic > Freshwater > Lake | place: Lake Montjoie...
ATCCCCGCGCCAGTGCATCGGACCGGCACCCACCATGCCGCGCAGGGACTGGGTGGTCATCGGGCCCTTGAGCGGGTGGAACTGGATCGGGCTCGTGAAGGGGGGGATCTCGAAGTCGCCCGGGTTGAGTTCGACTTGGCCCTCGGGGTTGCCGAGGTCCCAGCCGAGGCTGTCGAGGTCGCCGAAGACGTGGCAACTCGAGCAGGACGCTTCGCCGTTGCTCGAACTCACCACTGCGTCGTACAGGAACGGCCGGCCGGCGAGGACCTTCGCGGGTTCGGGATTGTGGAGCGCGACCTTCTCCTGCTCGAGGAAGGTCGAGAGGTTGACGACCGAGATCGAGTCGTCGAGCCGGTTCATGACGTAGAGTCGCTGGCGAGACTCGTCGAGGGCCATGCCGGTCGGCCCCTTCCCGGAGAGCGCCAGCCGGTCCGACGCCGCGGGCACGAAGGTGTCGTTCTCGATCTGCGACGTGGAGAAGACGCCGATCGAGTTGCTGCCGAACCCCGCGACGTAGAGCGTCGTTCCGTCGGAGGAGACGGCCATGCCGACGGGCGTGGCGAGACTCTTTTCCCTAGTTCCTTCGGGCGCCGGTCGCACCGAGTAGTCGATGTGCTTGTTCAGGCGGCGGGGCAACACGCTCGTTCCGGAGAGGACCGTGATGCGCGCCTCGTGGAGGTGGCCCTGTACGGTGGTCGCGGTCACGCCGTCCCAGTACTTCGTGCCGGAGCCCTCGAAGCGGACCTCGTTGTGGGCCTCGGTGTTGGTGACGTAGACCTTCCCGCTCACAGGGTTCACAGCCATATTGAAGAGGATCGTACCGACATGGGCGTACTGGGAGGTGGCGACCTCGGCGGGCGTCGACGCCGTGGCGTTGATCGTGAACACGTCGAGATCGGGCAGGGTGAAGCGAACCGCGTTGCTCCAGTTTCGGCCGAGTCCGTCCTCCCACTTCCCGGACGCCGTGTTGAAGCGGACGATGAGGCTCGTTTCGGGGCCACCTGCGCCGAAGGATCCGTCGTCGATCGAGTTCGGGGCGGGCAGCCCGCCCGGCACCGAAACGCCCGTGAAGGGCGTACAGCCGGAGGCCGAAGCGCCGCCGTCGCAGACCGCGTTCTCCGGCACGGCGGTCGTCTGGTTGCCCGAGTGGAAGATCGCCGCGTAGACGGTGCTGCCGTCGGCACTCTTCGCGAGTGCCCGAGGCGTGTCGCCGAAGAGGAAGATGTTCGTCAGCGGGCGGACCACCAGCGTGGTGCCGAGATTCGACGCGTCGTAGACCTGGACCATCGCGCGAGGGGTCCCGGCCGTACCGCCGCTGAAGGCGACCGCCGCTCCGGCCGAATCGACGCAGTTCTGCCCACGTCGCGCGGTCGTGACGAAGGCGCGGTTGCCGCCGGTGCCGGCGAAGACGATGTCGCGCGGCTCATCGCAGGTGAGGATCGTCCGGGTGACGTGCGGCGGGTTCGACGAGACGTCGACGATGCTGATCGAGTCGGACAGGTGGTTCACCACCCAGACCTCGGACGCATTGCGCGTGGCGACCGAAACCGGGTCGAGGCCGACCGGGACCGAGGCAGATCGGGTCAGCGATCCGCCGGTCCCCACGTCGAAGATCTCGAGGCGGCCGTCGGGGGTATTGACCGCGAACAACTTCGTCCCGTCGGGCGAGAGCGCGATCGGACGGACGTGGCCGGTCGTCTCGAAGTTGGTGTAGCTTTCGGCGGCACGGACGGGACGGTCGGTCGAAACCAGGGCGACCACGGCGACAAACATGACCACGGCCCGGCGGAGCAGGCGAATTCGGGATGATCTTGGTGTCAGCATGGAACCTCTCTCGCCCCCGGCTCCCCTCGCGGATGCCGTTTTAGGACAATTCCCTACTAGCCCCAAGGCCGCGATCCAGACAAGCCGCGATCATCGCGGCTCGGGCAGCCACTTCGCGGGTTAGGGGGCGAACCAACCTGAGGCGAGCCTTGGGAGGCCAGCCGGGGTCGATCCCGGTTCCCCCGATGGGTATACCCCCACCCCACAAGGAGGATTCGATCGATGTCCGACATTCGATTCGACGGCCGCGTGGCCCTCATCACCGGAGCCGGGGGCGGCCTCGGCAAGACCTATGCACTGGAACTGGCACGACGGGGTGCCAAGATCGTCGTGAACGACCTCGGCGGCAAGGCCGACGGCACCGGAGCCAGTCACAGCATGGCCGACCAGGTGGTCGCCGAGATCGAGAAGGCCGGGGGCCAGGCTCTCGCGAACCACGACTCGGTCGCTACCCCCGAGGGCGGCGAGGCGATGGTCAAGGCGGCGATCGACAAGTTCGGCAAGCTCGACGTCGTCATCAACAACGCCGGCATCCTGCGCGACAAGACCTTCGCGAAGCTCACGCCCGAAGATCTCGGGCTCGTCCTCGACGTCCACCTGAAGGGCGCCTTCTACGTCTCGCAGCCCGCCTTCCGCGCCATGAAGGACCAGGGTTACGGGCGCTTCGTGTTCACGTCCTCCGCCGCGGGCATCTTCGGAAACTTCGGCCAGACGAACTACGGCGCGGCGAAGATGGGCCTCGTCGGCCTGATGCACGTGCTCGCCGTCGAGGGGGCGAAGTACAACATCCGCTCGAACGCGATCGCGCCGACCGCGCGCACCCGCATGACCGAGGACCTGCTCGGTCCGCTGGCACCACTGCTCGAGCCCGAGACCGTCACCCCGCTGGTCGTCTACCTCTCTTCCGAGGGCTGCGAGGTGAACCACGAGATCTTCTCCGTGGGCGGCGGGCGCTACGCGCGCATCTTCGTCGGCCTAGCCCCCGGTTGGGTCGCCGATCGCGGTGCGACGGTGAGCGCGGAGGACATCGCGCACCATCTCGGCGCGATCCGCGATCCGCAGGGATACGTGATCCCCGAGAACATCACCGACGAACTCCGCATCCTCTCGAAGGTATTGAAGGCATGAGCTCGATCGAAGAGCCCACCCGTCGCCGCGGGACGACACGCGCTGCTTTTTCGCGGCGTGCCGTCCTGCTTGTCGCCGTCCTCCTCTTCGCCGGTCGGGCCAGCGCCGATTCGGCAGAGCAACAGATGCTGCGCGGCACGACCCCCGAGCAGCGCGCCGCGGCCCAGACCGATTACCTGAAGACCAAGCTCGGACTCTCCGGCGACGCCGCTTCGCGGGTCGCGGACATCAACCTCGACACCGCGAAGAAGATGGAGCCGGTCCTCAAGGGCGACCTGAACCCGATGTCACGGCTCTCCCAGGGCCAGGCCATCCAGCAGGAACGCGACACGGATCTGCAGAAGGTCTTGACCCCCGACCAGTTCCAGACCTATCTCGCGTCGAAGAATGACATGCGACAGAAGGTCGAGGATCAACTCGCAGCGCAGGTGAAGGCCGCGGGCGGCACGACCGCACCGGCGGCTCAGTGACGTCCCGCTGAAACCGAAGCGGGGGTGCGCGCTGGACTTCGGCGCACACCCCGCTTCCTCGCAACCCGCGGGTCCCGGAGCGGTGGAGGACGCTCAGGCGGCCCTTCCCGGAGCTAGGGAGTCGCCCCGAAGTCACCCCCGGAACCTTGGTCGGTTTCCCCGTTGCAGCGCGCACAGCCGGCGAGTCCGCAACTCGGACCGCTAGCATCGAAGCTCGCGCAGCCGAATTTCTCGGCGAGACGCTCGCATTCCGCCGGTGTGGCGTTGATCGTGACGAAGCCGGCGCAGCCGTCGTTGCCGCCGCAGCCGGCGAGGATCGCCAGGCTGCCGAGCGCCAAGGCCCACCGGATCGCCACCCCGCACCCGGGCCAGCCTGAGGAATCCTCCATGCGACCCGCATAGCATTCGGCCGCGGGCTTGTTCCGGTCGCCCCCGACTGCGAACATCCGGCTCGCAGGAGGAATCCATGAGCGACTCGTTCGAACGCCGTCGGCAGGCCCTGGAAGAGGAATTCTTCAAGAAGCAGAGTCAGGACCTGCTCGAGAAACTCCGCGACCAGATGGAGACCGAGCAGCCGCGCGCGGTCCTCGCCCAGGTGACCGGAATCAAGGACGACAAGGTGCTCGATACGCTCCTCTCGCTGCACCTGAATCACGAGACGCTGGCGGCCTTCGCCCTCTACCCGCTGGTCGAGGTCGCCTGGGCCGACGGCCAGGTGGACGATCGCGAGCGCGAGGCGCTTCTGAAGGCTGCGGCCGAGCAGGGCCTCGCGCCGGGCACAGCCGTCCACGGCGTCTTCGAAGACCTACTGCGTGAAGCGCCCCGTCCGGAAGTGCGCGATGCCTGGTACGCATGGGCCCGGTCGCTGCGCGACCGCGTCGAACCCGGCGAGGCGGCCAAGATCGCGTCGAGCCTCGCAGGCCAGGCGCGCTCCGTCGCCGAGGCGAGTGGCGGCTTTCTCGGTCTCGGTCGCCGCGTAAGCGATCGCGAGCAGGTCGTGCTCGATTCGATCGACAAGGCGTTTCGCGCCTGAGCGCCGACCGGACCCCGGTTCAGCGGCGGTACGAGCGTTCGTACTCGACCGTCGCGACCTGGATCCGCAACTCGGTGTAGAACTCGGCGTAGCCGCGGCGTATCGCTTCGCGGTGTTCTGGGTGGTCGCGCCAGGCATCGTGGCTCGCACGATCGGCGAAGGTGACGATCGTCACGCGTTCGCCGTCGGGTGCCGTGAAGGTTTTGGCATCGACGAGCCCCGGCATGCCGCGCGCGAGGGACTCGATATGGCGCGACGTCGTCGCATAATCGTCGCGTACCTGCTCGTCGAGGCGGCTGCGAAACACGGTGACCACGGGAGCTTCCATCGGGACTCCTCTCTCCCCGTTCGGAATCCGGGCGAAGCGGCTGCCTAGCGTTTTTCCCTGCGCTCCTGCCAACGCCGCACGATCGACGGCATCACCAGCATGAACACGAGCATGCCGCCGATCGTCCAGCGCTCGTCGCCCAGCACGCTGTTGAGCCAGAGCGTCGAGACCATGAGCACCGTGAAGTAAATCATGTCGCCGGTGATCGCGATGGCCCAGCCCGGAACGAAGCCGTGTCCGGCCGCGTGGGCGGCCGCTCGTCCGGTCATCGGGTCGACGCCGAAGGCGATCATCACCAGCGCGAGCGGACCGCCCTTCGTGCCGTAGCGGGCGGTCGTCTGCCTGACCATCTGCCTGATCGCACCGGTCACCCGGCCCAGGAGAGGGAGGGAGCGGCCCGCGAGGATGAGCATTCTCAGGAGCGGTTCGAAGGTGCAGGCAAGGATGACGTCGGAGACGAAGTACAGCGCCATCATGAGCGGCCACGACAGCCCGCGGTCGCGGGCCATCAGGACGCCGGCGGGGATGCCGCCTCCGATCGGGACGAGGAAGAGCAGAAGGACGCCCCATGCTCCCGCGGGCCAGCCGGGCGGAATCGGAGCCGTGGGGTCGAGGAGAGCACGCTGGAGGTCGTCGGGGCTCATCGGGCTGGGGCGGAGCACGGCCACGCGGGGCAGCACTTCGGGCCAAACATAGGCTTTTCCGACCCACGGCGACAGCGATGTGGGCAACCGTTGGCCCTGGCGTCTGTTCCAGTCGACACGAGACGACGCTGATGTGGAGGAAGCCGACATGAAGACGCCCAGCACACGCCCCGGGGCACGCCGGCCCGCCGCGGGTTGGAGGCTGAGCCGGGTCGCCGGTTTTCTGGCCGTCTTCGCCGGAATCCAGGTCGGCGTCCTCCCCGTCTTCGCGGACGAGTCCTGCCGTCCGAACGTCTTCGGCGGCGAGGACTGTCGAGCCTCGGACGGACGCAGCATCTCGACGTCGCGTCCGAACGTCTTCGGTGGTCGCGACACGACATTTTCCGATGGCACCCGCGCAACGTCGCGCCCAAACGTCTTCGGCGGCGAGGACATCACGGGGCCGCACGGCCGCGTGGACAGTCGTCCCAACGTCTTCGGGGGCCAGGACTATCGGCTGCCCGACGGCAAGCAGGTGACCTCGCGTCCGAACGTGTTCGGCGGCCGCGACTTCCGAAGGCCCGACGGAAAGACCGTCACGTGCCGTCCGAACGTCTTCGGCGGGCAGGATTGCCGCTGAGCGGCGCCGGCCAGGCACGTCCGCGGCCACGGAGGGTTGCGCGCCGAGGCGCGCCGCACCGAAGGCCGGTCGCTACTTCTTGTTCTTGCGACCGCCCTTCTTGTCCTTCCTCTTCCCCGCCTTCGCCTTCTTCGCGGGCCGCTCCCGCTCCGCCGCTGCGGATGCGGCCTTCGACTTTGCTCGAGACTCGACGACGTCCGAAACGGAACCCCGCGCCGGTTTCTTCGGAGCGGCTTTCGCGACAGCACTCAGCTTCCCCGGTTTCGGGGTGTTCGCCGGCCTGGTGCCCGGGGCCGTTGCCGAGGGTTCCCCCGCACTCGCCTTGCTCGGCGCGATCCGCGCGCCGAGCGCGCGTCCCGCGGCCTTGGCTGCGGCGAGGCGTCCCGGTGCGGTGATCGAGGCGACCGAAGGGCGGCGCAGAGCGGCCGCGGCATCGAGCGTGTCGCGCGCGGCACCCAGCGCTGCGGCGATCCGCTCACGGGTGCCCTCGCGCGGCGGAAGTTGGATGCCGAGCGAGGCCGCCATGTACACTGCTTCGCGGCTCGGCGAGTTCGTCCCCGGTTCGTGGTCGTCGGCGGCAGCTTCCGCCTCACGGCTCGAGTCAGCTGCGGCTTCGCCCGGGGAAAATTCGCACGCGGCGGCGGATTCCTCGGCAGAAGTCGCTTCGGCTTCAGAGGTCTCCCCGGGTGCGCTCGCAGTGACCGCCTCGGTGCCGGGTGTGCGCGGCGTCTCCGGTCCGGTCGCCGAATCGTCGAGAGTCGGCTTTGGAGCCGACCTTTCGTCGACGGCTTCCGTCCGCCCGGACTCGTCGTCCCGGTCGTCCTCGACAGCGTCGTCCTCCGGCTCGAGGTCGGCCTCCGCCGCGTGACGCCGCGCCTCCGCCCACGGGTCGGGGCGTACCACCTCTTGCGGCTCGGAGTCGGCGGCATCGAGCAGGCCCGCAACCTCCTCGACGACGTCCGCCGCGCCGCGCAGAACGCTGGCGGCGATCCGTCCTCCCCAGGCGAAACAGCCCATGATCACCGACGTCATGACGTTCCTCCGGTCCGCGTTCGACGATAGCGCAACCAGACCGTGCCGCCACCGAGTCCCATCGGGTGGAAGGCAGCCGGCTCGAACCCTCTCAGGCGACGGCGACCCGCAACTGCTCCCGGGGCGGTGCGCCCCGCAGGTCGTCGCGGGTCAGACCGAGAGAGCGCAGCGTCGCGAGCACCGCGCGCTGCAGGAAGGACCGCGCGCTGATACCCCCACCACCTTCCTGGAGTCGCTGGCGATAGTTCGGGATGCGCTCGTCGCCCGGCATGCGGAAGTGGGAGAGGACGTGCGCCAGGTCGGCGATCGTGCCCACGCGATCCTCGTCGAGGTGGATCGCGATAACGGTGCGGTAGAACCCGGCATGCGCCGCCTCGTCGCGGCTGATGTGAGAAAAGATCGCTTCCAGTGCGGCGTCGCCCGCCTCAGCGGCGACGAGTTTCTGCGCCTGGTAGGCGGCATATGTAGCCGCCTCCTGGATGGCCCCGTAGCAGCTCATCTCGCGGGCCGTGCTGAAAGGCAGGCTCCACGGCTTGGCGAAGACCTCGCTCCAGAGTACGTCGAAGTCCGCCTCGCTGCGCAGCCCCGAGCGGATCAGGTACTCGCGCAGCGCGAGTCCGTGCTTGGCCTCCTCTGCACTCCAGTTGATCTGGAACCAGGCGAGTCCGAACCAGGGGCGCATGAGCTCGACTCCGCGCGCGCAGTAGTCGGGGACGTAGAGTTCCTCGAGGCAGAACGTCTCGATGAGGATGGCCTTCTCCTCGTTCTCCTGTCCGCCGTCGATCGCGTCCCAGGGAATGTCGTCGTAGATGCTCCAGTGGCGCTTGCGCTCGGCAGTCTGGACGAAGTCCGAGTAGGCGCTGTACAGCTTGCGCTGCATTTCGGTCGACGACGTCATGGGGCTCCTCGCGGACGTCGTGTCGGGACGGGTCGTGAGTGACCCGCCAGAAAACTCATGGCGACCGTTGGTTCAGGGTACCCCGAGCGCCGACACCTCGCCAGCCGGAGTCGCCTCGCGGCCCCGTCGAGCCGGTCGCCTGACGGGCGATGCCTTATTTTCAGGCACATATTCCCGTGAGCACCCGCCCAGGGCCCGGTAGAGCCGTCTTCCCGATTGCCGACCGCCTCCGCACCGTCAGCCGTCAGCGGATGTCGAGACCGGGCATCGCGCCGCCCTCGCGCCACTGTCGCAGGACCGAGAAGTACTGCACCGGGCCCGCGCCGTAGAAGCCGTCCTGGGCGCTGCGCTGATCCGGCTTGCCCTCGTTGTTGTAATAGCCGGGCGTGCACTCCTCGAGGAACTGCCGGCCCATGCCCGAGAGGCGGATGACCGTCTCCACCCACTCGCGCTCGGCCTCGGGCGAAACCTCGATCGCGTGCGCCCCGCGCTCGCGGGCCTGGCGGATGACGAAGGCGACGTGGCGCGCCTGCTCGTCGAGCCGGTGCGGAAAGTTGACGGTGAATCCCGCCTGCTGCGTGCCGAGGATCAGGCAATTCGGAAAGCCGTGCACGAGGATGCCGTGGAGCGTCGTCACGCCATCGGCCCACTTCTCGCTCAACTTGCGCGCGTCGCGTCCGACGAGATCGTAGCCGGCTCGCCGGGCGAATCCGGTGCCGACCTCGAACCCGGAGGCGTAGACCAGGCAGTCGAGCTCGAACTCGACACCGTTCGCGACGACGCCGCGGGGCGTGATCCGCTCGACGCCGCGCCCCGCGGTGTCCACCAGCGTCACGTTCGGCCGGGTGAACGACTGCAGGTATGCGTCGTGGAAGCAGGGGCGCTTGCAGAACTGCCGGTAGTAGGGCTTGAGCGCCGCGGCGGTGCGCTCGTCGGCGACGATCGCGTCGACCCGCGCACGGATCTGCTCCATCTTCTCGAAGTCGGCGAGTTCGAGGGTCTTCCCGATATCGATCGGGGCGCCGGCGGCCGCGTCCTTCTGCACGATCACCAGCAGCTTGCGGATGATGTCGGTCCAGCCGTCGTTCACCAGGTCCTCGTCCTGCAGGCCGCCGGTGACGAGAATATTGAAGTTGTCCATGCGCCGACGCTGCCACCCGGGCGCGAGGCCTTTCGCCCACTCCGGGTCGGTGGGCCGGTTGTTGCGTACGTCGATCGACGACGGGGTGCGCTGGAACACCCAGAGGTGCCTCGCGCCGGCGGCGAGATGCGGCACGCACTGCACGGAGGTGGCTCCCGTGCCGATGATGCCGACGCGCTTGTCGGCGAGCTTCGCGAGACCGCCGTTCGAGTCTCCGCCGGTGTAGCCGTAGTCCCAGCGGCTGGTGTGGAAGGAGTGCCCCGCGAACGACTCGAGGCCCGGGATGCCGGGGAGCTTCGGCCGGTCGAGCGGACCGTTGGCCATGCAGACGAAGCGCGCACGCAGCGCGTCGCCGCGGTCGGTCTCGACGATCCAGCGACCCGACGACTCGTCCCAGCGCATCGCCGTGACCGCCGTCTGGAAGATCGCACCCCGGTAGAGATCGTACTTGCGGGCGATCCCGCGGCTGTGGGCGAGGATCTCAGGAGCACCCGAGTACTTCTCCTTCGGAACGTAACCGACCTCTTCGAGCAGCGGCAGGTAGATGTACGACTCGACGTCGCAGGCGGCGCCCGGGTAGCGGTTCCAGTACCAGGTGCCGCCGAAGTCGCCGCCCTTCTCGACGATGCGGACGTCGTCCACGCCCGCCTCGCGCAGGTGCGCGCCCATCAGGAGCCCGCCGAAGCCGCCGCCGATGACGAGGACCTCGACCTCGTCGGTGAGCGGGGCGCGGGCGAAGCCCGGCTCGACGTAGGGGTCGTCGACCAAGTGCTCGAAGCGCCCGGCCATCTCGACGTACTGCTCGTTGCCGTCGGCACGGATCCGCTTGTCCCGTTCCTCACGGTACCTGCGGCGCAGGGCGGCGGGATCGAAGCCGAGGTCGGACGGCGCGGCGGGATCGTTCTGCATGCGGGGTCTCCTGCGGGCGCAGCGTAGCTTGCGCGGGGGGACGGCGCGACGGGGCGGGTCGGGTCGGGTCGGGTCGGGTCGCTCGTGGCCGTCGGCGGTGTACACGCCGCCGAGTGCGTCGGCAGGTGCGCCGTCGATCGCAGGCCTTCAGACCGGGGGGCGGGTGCCGATCACGCCTTCGGCTTCGAGTGCCGCAAGGTCGTCGGCGGGGACGCCGAGGAGGTCGCAGAGGATCTCGCGGTTGTGCTCGCCGAGCAACGGGGCCGGACGGCGCAGCCAGCGCTCGACCCCGCGGAAGCGGAACGGCACCGTCGCGACCGGCTGTCGTCCGACGACCGCGTGTTCGATCTCCTCGTAGAAGCCGCGCGCGCGGTGCTGCGCCGAGCCCGAGGCGAGGAGGCGCGGATCGGCGACCGCGGCCGCGGGAACGCCGGCCCGCAGCAGGAGTTCGAGAGCAGCGTCGCGGTCGACGCCCGACGCCCATGCGCGCAGTCGTGCCTCGATCGCGTCCTCGGCGGCGCGACGGCCCGCGAAGTGCGCGAGGGTCGAGTCCCCTGACCAGTCGCGCACACCGATCGCGTCGACCAGGCCGCGCCACTGCGCGTCGCTTTCGACCGAGAGCGCGAGCCAGCGCTCGCGATCCGGCTCGCTGCCGGCACACGCGAAGAGTCCCTGCGGCGCGGCAGTAGGGGAACGGTTGCCCATGCGTTCCATGAGGCGTCCATAGGCCGTGTACTCGACGAGTTGCTCGGAGGCCGCGTTGAGCGCGGCCTCGACCATCGCCGACTCGACGTGCAAGCCGCGCCCGCTCGATTCGCGCTCGAAGAGTCCGACCAGGAAGGCGAAGGCACCGTGCATCCCGGCGAGAGGGTCACACGGGCCCTGCTGGATACGGGGCTGGTCGTCGCGATGGCCGGTCACCCAGGCGAGCCCGGTGAGTTGCTCCATCGTCTGCGCGAACCCGGTGTGGTCGCGCCATGGGCCCGACAGGCCGAAGGCCGGCATGCGCACCAGAACCGCGCGTGGGTTCGCCCGCCGGATCGCGTCGCCACCGAGTCCGAAATTCTCGAGCACGCGCGGCGTGTAGTTCTCGATCACGCCGTCGGACACGGCCACGAGCCGCTTCAGCAGGTCGAGTCCGCGGGGCTTGCGAAGGTCGAGCGTCAGGTCGCGCTTGTTCGTGTTCGCCGAAAGGAAGAAGGCGCCGGCCTCCCACCAGTCGGTGAACCGGTGCCTGGCCATGCCCCCGGTGTGCCGCATGCCGTCGGGGCGCGCCGCCGACTCGACGTGGATCACGTCGGCGCCGAGCGCTGCGAGGACGCCGGTGGAAGACGGGCCCGCCCACCAGGCGGTCATGTCGACGACCCGGATTCCTTCGAGGGGCAGCCCCTTCGTACCCGTGGGTGCGGGGCGTCGCGGGACGTGCGGCTCGACCCGGCCGGTGTGCTCGCCCGCCCGGGGTGCGGGCCGCGGCGGGGGCGGGTCGTGATCGTCGGCGCGCCAGGGGCGCCGCGGTTGCAGGAAGGAGCCGTCCGGATGGGACACCAGTGCGCCGCGCGCGACGACCTGCTCGTGGCGGCGGACGGTGTCGCCGTTCAGGACGGGCGCGACCGGGATGCGCAGGGCCGCGGCGCGCTCCAGGATCTCCTCGGTCGTGTGCCGACGCGTCCACTCCTTCACGATGCCCGTCCACTCGGCCCAGCGAGCGAGGCGACCGTAGGACTGCGCGAGCTCCTCGTCCTCGCACAGGTCGGGGCGCTCGATCAGGATCATGAAGTCGGAGACTTGCTGGCGGGAGTTCGTCGTGAAGCCGACATAGCCGTCGGCCGTCGGCTCGATCGACGGCGTCTCGATCGAGAGCGGCAGGCGCGAGAAGTCGTGCCCGCCGACCAGTCGGGCGACGAGATCGAGATAGCCCGAACCCGCGAGCGTAAGCGCTTCGAGGAGCGAGAAGTCGACGTGCTCGCCGTGCCCGGTGCAGCGCGCGCGCCAGAGCGCGGCGAGCGCCGCGGTCGCGGCGTAGGTGCCGCCGACCCATTCGCCGATCCGCGCACCCGACTGGAGCGGCTCCGTGCCGGGAATGCCCTTGCGACCGACGGCCCCGGAGGCGGCTTGCACGGTGAAGTCCGACCAGGGCCGGTCGGCCCAGGGGCCGGTGCGTCCTGCCGGCGTGATCGAGAGCACGACGAGTCCCGGGTGGCGCGTGGCGAGCGCCGGGGCGTCGAAGTCGCGGGGCGCGAAACTCTCGACGACCAGGTCGGCGCCTGCGACGAGTTCCTCGACTCCCGGGTCGTCGGGCGTGCCGGTCACCGAACGCTTGCCGCCGGCGAGAAAGCGGAAGAAGGCGCCGTCTGCGTCTCCGAGCGGGGCGCCGGTCGCGGAGCGGCGACGCAGCGGGTCGCCGCCGGCCGGCTCGACCTTGACGACGTCGGCACCCGCGTCCGCGAAGAGCCGCGTCGCATAGGCACCGGCGATGCCGGTCGAAAAGTCGATCACGCGGAGGTCGCTCAGGCCGTGGAACTTGGCGTCGGACATGGCGACCGAAGGGGTAACTCAAGTGGCGGCCCGGAGTCGACACCGCGACCGGACGGCTCCGGTCGCCGCCGTCGCCGGTCGTGTCGATCCGTTCGTCAGTCGCGCAGCGGGCGCCGCGGGACCAGGTTCGCCGAGCCGCTCGCGGGATCGAAGACGATCGCGACTTCCCCGCGCTCGACCTGGCGCAGAACGTCGCGCATCCGCTCCTCGAGCGAGCGTTCGCGAACGCCGTAGTCGGTGCCGTCGCGCGTGACGAACTCCTCGACCAGCCCCCGCAGTGCTTCGGGGCTGAGCGAAGTCCAGGGGATCTGCACCGGTTCGGAGTTTCCGCCGTCGGCCATGGCCGGGAGCGTCCGATGCGGGGCGGGCCGGGTCAACCAGGCGAAGGGGGCGCCCCTCGCGACGGGGGCCGCCCTCGTCCGGAACCGGCGGCCGCTTGAACTCGGCACCCGAGGGGCCATAGGGACGAAACCGGCATGGGCGTACTGGACAAGACGCGGCGGAGTCCGGGCTTCCGCTCACGGCGGGCGACGCGCATGCGCGCCGTCTTGGCGCTTCTCCCGGCGATCGCCGGTTGCCTGTTCCTCGCCTGCAGCGACGGCGCTCCGCCGGCCCCCGGGCCGGTGGCTCGCGAGCCCGATGGCTCGTTTGCGGTGGGTCGCGTGCGCCGCACCTTCGTCGACACGACGCGCTCGACGCCCGGCTTCGACGGGCACCCCGACGTCGCCGGGCGCACGCTGCCTACGCTGGTCCTCTACCCGGCCGAAGGGGCGGTCGGCACCGCACCGGGCGACGGCGCGCCCCCGGCCCGAGCCGCAGGTCCGTTCCCGCTCGTCGTCTTCGCGCACGGCTACGGCGGCGTCGCCGACGTGTACCTCGAACTCCTCGGCGCAATCGCCTCGGCCGGCTACGTCGTCGTCGCGCCCGACTTCCCGGTGACCAGCACGCTCGTCGCTGGCGGCCTCGACGACTACGTGAGCCAGCCGGCCGACCTGAGTTTCCTGGTGGACGAAGCGCTCGCCTGGTCGGGCTCCGCGGAGTCGCCGCTCGCGGGCCTCGTCGATCCCGATCGCGTCGGGGCCGCCGGCCAGTCGCTCGGCGGTGTCACGACCTGGGGAGTCACGCACCAAGCCTGCTGCCGCGACGCACGCATCCGCGCGGGGGTTCCGATGGCCGGGGCGCTCTTCCCGTTTCCCGGCGACGGGTTCGCCGCCGGTGGGCCACCAATGCTGGTCATCCACGGCACCGCCGACGACACCGTTCCCTACGCGCGCGCCCTCGATGCCTACGCCGCGACCGAGCCGCCGCGCGCGCTGCTCACGCTCCCCGGCGGCGACCACATCCTGCCCTACGTCAAGCTTGGCGAGCGCACGCCGGCCCTGCAATCGACCATCGATGCGACCACCGCGTTCCTCGACCTCGAGTTGAAGCGCGAGCGCGGCGCCTTCGAGCGCCTGCTCGCGGTGGCCTCGCCCGGCGTCGCAGAACTCCACACCGACGGCCTCGCGGAACCCTGAGATCCAATATGGACGAACCCCTGCACCGCTCGCGCCCCGGCGGCTTCGACATCAGGCCCGCGTCCGGCACCGCCGCAACCCGGGTCGCCGACTCGGTCTGGCTCTCCGAAGGACTCTCCAACGCCTACCTGGTCGTGACGTCCGAGGGGCGCGTCGTCATCAACACCGGCATGGGTTTCGAAGGACCGGTGCACAAGCGCCTCTTCGACGCGGTCGACGCAGGGCCCGTGCGCTACATCCTGCTCACCCAGTCGCACGTCGATCACGTCGGCGGGGTCGACCTGTTTCGCGAGCCGGGCACCGAGATCGTCGCGCAGGCGAACAATGCCTTCTGCCAGGCCGACGACGCGCGCATCCACCCGTTCCGTGTCGCGCACTCGGCACCCTTCTTTCCGGGTGCGGTCGACCGCGCGGAGAAGCACCTGCACGTACAGGCTCGACCCGCCCCGACGCGGACCTTCGTCGACCGGGACTCCTTCGATCTCGGCGGTATCCGCTTCGAACTGATCGCGACGCCGGGCGGCGAGACCGTCGACTCCATGTGCGTCTGGCTCCCCGGTCCCCGGATCGCCTTCGTCGGCAATGTGTTCAGCGCCCTCTTCGGACACTTTCCGAACCTGGTCACGCTGCGCGGCGATCGCTACCGTTTCGCGCTCCCGTTCATCGACGCGGTGGAGCGGGTCGCGACGCTCGAGCCCGATTTGCTGCTTTCCGGGCACTTTGCACCGATCCGCGGCCGCAACCTGATCCGCCGTGAACTCGAGCGCCTGCGCGACGCCGTGCGCTTCGTCCACGACGCGACGGTCGCCGGCATGAACGCCGGGCGCGACGTGAACGACCTCATGCGCGAGATCCGCCTGCCCGCCGAACTCGAGGTCGGCGAGGGCTACGGCTGCATCGCCTGGAGCGTGCGCGCGATCTGGGAGAGCTACGCGGGATGGTTCCACCAGCGCTCGACGACCGAACTCTACCCGGTCCCGGCGAGCGAGGTGCACCCCGACGTCGTGGCCCTCGCCGGTGGCGCGACGGCAGTGGCAGGACTCGCGCTCGCTCGGCTCGAGCGCGGCGAGGCGGTCGCGGCGATCCACCTCGCAGAGATGGCGCTCGCGGCCGAGCCCGATTCCCGGCCGGCCCTCGAAGCCCATCTCGCCGCGCACGAACACCTGCTCGCCAAGCGCGGCGGTCGCAACTTCTGGGAGACCGGCTGGCTGCGACACCAGGTCGCGCGCACCCGCTCCCGGCTGGGTTGACCGGCCGGCACGCCCTCGCCCGCGGGTGGCCGCGCTGGACTCTCGTCCGCCACTTCGGGCATGAGGGAGACATGGGTGCGACACTCGACATGGCGCTGGTGGGCTGCGGTGCGATTTCGCGCGTGCACCTGCCGGCGATCCGCGCCGGGGCGCCTCGCACCCGGATCACCGTCGTCGTCGACGTGGACCGCGCACGCGCCGAGGCGGCGGCGGCGGAGTGCGGCGCCCGCGCGTTCGACTCGCTCGAGGCGGCCCTCGGCGCGGGCGGCTTCGACGCGGTGGACCTGATGCTGCCGCATCATCTCCACGAGGAGGTCTCCGTCCGCTGCTTCGCGGCGCGCAAGCACGTTCTGCTCGAAAAGCCGCTCGCCAACGATCCGGCCGCCTGCGAGCGCATCCTCGAAGCCGCGCGGCGCGCCGGCACCGTCTTCCAGGTCGCCGAGAACACCCAGTACTGGCCGGAGGTGCTGACCGCCCGGCGGCTGCTCGAGGAGGGTGCGATCGGCGACGTGATCACCGCGCGTGCAAACTTCGTCGTTCCGCCGATGCCGGAGTTCTACGGCGGGCCGAGTCCCTGGCGGTTCGACGTCGCGGCCGCCGGCGGCGGCATCGCGCTCGACACCGGGTCGCACTGGATCCGCCCGTTGCGGATGTGGCTCGGCGAGGTCGAGGCGGTCGTCGGCGCGACCGCTCGGCCCTGGCGGGCGATGCAGGGCGAGTCGCTCGTCCGCGCCTTGCTCCGCTTCCGCTCGGGCATCGTCGCGTCGCTCGACGGACTTCTCAAGTCGCCGCCGTTCGTACCCGAGCCGATGTTCCGCCTCACCGGGCAAAAGGGCGAGATCACGATCGAGCGGCCGGGGCGCGTCGTCCTGTGGACGGCCGAGGATCCCGGGGGCCGGCAGGTCGGCGAAGAGGGCGGGTACGGCAAGTCCTATCCAGGGCAGTTCGCGGACTTCGAGGCCGCGGTCCTCGACGGCCGGCCCCTCGCCGCCGGCCCCGAGGCGGCGGTTGGCGAGTTGCGCACCGCGCTCGCCCTCTACCGCTCGGTCGCCACGGGGCGCTGGGAGCCGGTGTGGGACTGAGCCGCGTCCGTTTCGACTTCGTCCGAGCCCGCGTGCTGGTGACCGGTGGCACGAGCGGCATCGGCCATGCGATCGCGCGCGCTTTCGACGACGCGGGGGCCGAGGTCATCGTGACCGGCCGCGCGGCATCGGCCGCGGGCCACGACACGGACCTGAGCGATTTCGCCTACCGCGTGCTCGACGTCGAGGATCCGGCGCAGGTCGCGTCAGTCGTCGAGGGCTTCGACACCCTCGACGTACTGGTGAACAACGCCGGCGCGAACCTTCCGGGCGGCCGCAGCGAGTGGGAGCCCGACGTCTTCGAGCGCTCGGTGCGCATCAACCTGACCGGCGCGTATCGTGTTGCCGCGGCCTGTCACCCGGCGCTGGCGCGCAGCTGCTTCGAGGGTGGCAGCAGCGTGCTGAACATCGCGTCGATGGCGGCGTTCTTCGGCATCGTGCCGGTGCCCGGCTACGGTGCGGCCAAGGCCGGCGTCGTACAGATGACGAAGTCGCTCGCGGCGGCATGGGCGAAGGACGGGATCCGCGTGAACGCGCTCGCGCCCGGCTGGATCCGCACGCGCATGACCGCGCGCATCCAGGCGGAGCCGGACTACGTCCGGCGCGATTTCGAGCGCATGCCGATGGGGCGTTGGGGCCTGCCCGAGGAGGTCGCGCCCGCAGCGCTATTCCTCGCGAGTCCCGCGGCCGCCTACATCACCGGCCAAACGCTGCCGGTGGACGGCGGCTACTCGATCGCCTGAAACCGGGCCGGAGCAAGATGGGCGCCCCCGACATTCGCATCGACGACCTGGCCCGTCCGCGGCTCGACGATGCGCAGCGCGCGGCCATCGAGGCGGCGGGCCGCGGGACGTTTCCGCTGCGGGAAGACGCCGTTCTCGAGGCCGCGCGCCGCCAGACCGGGTTCGACGACTTCGGCGACGACGGCTTCCGCGAACGCCTGCGCGTCTGGCTCGCCGCGGCCGACGATGACGCGGACCTCAATGCGCTGGGCCGCGCGACGGTGTTCGGCAACGCAGTGCGCGTACTCGCGAACCGGCTGCGCGTCGAGGAACTGGTGCGGCGCCACCCGGAGATCCTCGAAGTCGAGCTGCCACGCCCGATCATCATCGCCGGTCTTCCGCGCTCGGGCACGACCCATCTCGTGAACCTGATATCGGCCGACGACCGGCTGCGCTCGCTGCCCTTCTGGGAGAGCCTCGAACCGGTGCCCGCACCCGGCGACGGCCCGGGCCCCGACGGCGTCGATCCGCGCCTCGCACGCTGCCGACAATCCCACGAGCGAGCCGATCGGCTGCTGCCGCACCTGCGCGCCATGCACCACATGACGCCCGAGCACGTTCACGAGGAAATCGAGCTGCAGGAACTCGACTTCTGCACCTACAACCTGGAATGGTACGCGTGCGTCCCGCGCTGGCGCGATTTCTACCTCGCCTGCGATGCGCGTCCGAGCTACGCCTACCTGCGTCGCGTCCTTCAGGTCCTGACCTGGCTTCGTGGCCCGTCGCGCTGGGTGCTCAAGAGCCCGCAGCACCTGGAGCGAATGCCCGAACTGATCGAGACCTTTCCCGACGCGACCATCGCGATCACCCATCGCGATCCGGTCCACGTGATTCAGTCGGCCATCACGATGATCGCCTACGGGGCGAGGCTGCGGCGCACCCGGATCGATCCGGCCGGCATGGCCGCCTACTGGGTCGATCGCGTCGAGCGACTGCTGCGCGCCTGTGTACGCGACCGCGACCTTCTCCCGCCGGAGCGCAGCATCGACGTCCTCTTCCACGAGTTCATGGCGGACGACGTCGCGATGGTCGAGTGTATCTACGCGACCGCGGAGTTGCCGATGACCGCCGCCGCACGCTCGCGGCTCGACGCGTTCATGGCAGCGAATCCGCGCGGGCTTCACGGCCGGGTGCACTACGACCTGCGTGCCGACTTCGGACTCGAACCCGGCGCGATCCGCGAGCGTTTCGGCTTCTACTTCGACCGCTTCGCGGTGCGCGCCGAGGACGCCGACGACGGGGAGTAGACTCCCGCTGGCCCGCGGCGAGCCCGGTTCCGCAGCCCGGGAAGAGCGTTGTGGCCCTGTCGCGAGGCCCGTCTTCAAACTAAGGTCGGATCGACGTGTGGTTCGGGACCCACGGGGCCCCGGTGGAATCGAGAGGCGACGTCGCCGCCTTGATCGACCGCGAGATGGGGATCGCGACGCCAATCGACCCGGTCGTCGCGGCCTGACGACCGGCGCTCGTCTCCCGATCCCATGCGACAAAAGCAGAGGAGCGGGTGCCGCGTCCGCGACACCCGCTCCTCTCGGTCGAATGGATCTTACCGGATCAGCTCGGTCCGGTTCCTAGTTCTTGCACAAGAGCCCCGGCAAGCAGCCCTGAGGCTGGCGGCAGGTCGTGCGCTCGCCGTTCTGGGTCGTCGAGCAATTACCCGCGTCGGGGGTGCCGTCCCAGACGAAGGACCCGGAGGCCGACGACGGGCTCCCGACGGAAACTTCACCCGCGAGCGGCAGGTCGAACGGCTTGCCGGGGCTGAAGTCCCGCTTGCGAACGACCGTGTTCACGCGGAAGCTCGTCGGCCTCGCCTGCGTGCCACGGAGACGGAAGCTGCTGTTGCTCACCGAGTCGCGGCAGAACAGGCTCAGACCGCCCTTTGCCGTCTTGCACTGACTCGACGTCCAGCTGAACGTATCAACCTCGATGCCCAGCGATCCCGAGGGGCTTCCAGCACCCTGGTAAACCGTCGAGGTCGCACCGTTGGCGAGCGCGGCCGCGATCGGATCTTCGCCCGAGTTGATGTAGACGCGCCCGCGAATCGTAAACGTGTCCTGCGGTCCACGCGGCGACAGGTCGCGATCGTTCAACTGGACGAATGGCTCCTCGATCGTATCGGTATCGATGAGGACACCGGCCCAGGCCAGATCGGCGCCACCTCGGCCCGAGATCCCCGCCACGGTGAAACCCATGGCTGCCACGGCGATTGCCATGGCTCCGACGAACAACTGCTTTTTCATCAATACGCCTCCTTCAGAAGTCCGCCTCGGACTTCGTCATTTAGGATGGGCCACCCCACCGCTGGCCGTATTCTGGACTCCGAGCGCCCTCTTGGCAAGCTGATCAGGACCTTTATTTCATGAGTCGGTCGATCGACCCAGGCACGAGGTACCAGCTCCACGTCCACTCGTGGAAGAACGGGGCCGCGGCGAGTCCCGCGGCCATCACCCCGTCAAAAAGCGACTTGGCCCGCCACAACTGCGCCTGCGACTCCATGATCGCGGATGGCTGGCTTCGCAGCGACTGGCGCGCCTTCCGGTGGATCGCGGCGACGACGCAGGCGTAGGTCGCCAGGATCAGGATGCACCGTGAGTCCAGCGGCGAGGGTCGAGAGAAGGTCGCCCGACTCCTTGCGGAGCCCGACGCGGCGACGAGCGGGCACGGACCCGGTCCGTCCGGTATGACTCCGGCGCGCTTCGCCCTCGGAGCGCATGCCGGGAGACTCCGTGATTCGCCTCGACTCGATCAGCAAACGACACGGCCAGCGCATCCTCTTCCTCGAGGCCTCGGCGGTGCTCAATCGCGGCGAGAAGGCTGCGCTCGTCGGCCCCAACGGTGCCGGCAAGACGACCGTCTTCCGCCTTCTCACGCGCGAGGAGCAGCCCGACGACGGTCAGGTCTCGATCGATCGCGGAGGCACCGTCGGGTACTTCAGCCAAGACGTGGGCGAGATGGCCGGCAAGTCGGTCGTCGCCGAGACCATGGACGGAGTGGGTCCGGTTTCGGCGATCGTCGACGAGATGCGGAATCTGGAGCACGGTCTCGCGGATCCGGGTCGTGCCGACGAGATGGACGACCTGCTCGAACGGCTGGGGGCCGCGCAGACGCGCTTCGAGGAGTTGGACGGCTGGGCGCTCGACAGCCGTGCTCGCGAGATCCTCGCCGGGCTGGGCTTCGCGGAGAACACGATGGATGCCGACGTCGGCACGCTGTCGGGCGGCTGGAAGATGCGGGTCGCCCTCGCCCGGATCCTGCTGCAGCGCCCCGACGTGCTGCTGCTCGACGAGCCGACGAACCACCTCGACATCGAGTCGATCCTCTGGCTCGAGTCCCACCTGGCACGGTTCGAGGGGGCCCTGCTCGTCACCTCGCACGACCGGGAATTCCTGAACCGGATCGTGACGAAGGTCGTCGAGATCGACGGCGGCGAACTCGTGTCCTACTCGGGCGACTACGACTTCTACGAGCAGCAGCGTGCCCTAACCGAACGCCAGGCGACCGCCCAGTACGAGCGCCAGCAGGCGATGCTGGCCAAGGAGACCCGCTTCATCGACCGCTTCAAGGCCCAGGCAGCCAAGGCGTCGCAGGTGCAGTCGCGGGTGAAGAAGCTCGACAAGATCGAGAAGCTCGAGCCTCCTGCACGTCGCAAGAAGCTGCACTTCGACTTTCCCGATGCGCCGCGCTCGGGCGACGATGTCGCTCGTCTCGACGGAGTGCGCAAGGTCTTCGGAGCGCACATCGTGCACGACGGGCTCGATCTTGCGATCCGGCGCCGCGAACGCTGGTGCGTCATGGGCGTGAACGGTGCCGGCAAGTCGACGCTGCTCAAGCTGGTTGCGGGCGCGGCGGCGCCGGATGCCGGCTCGGTCGCGATCGGGTCGAGCGTGAAGCTCGGCTACTTCGCCCAGCACTCGATGGAACTGCTCGATCCGGGGCGCACGGTGTGGGATACGGTCGTCGCCGCCTTCCCGCTCGCCTCGATCGGTTCGCTGCGCACCCTGCTCGGCGTCTTCGGCTTTCCGGGCGACGACATCGAGAAGCCCTGCCGGGTGCTGTCCGGCGGCGAGAAGGCGCGACTCGTCCTGGCCCGGATGCTCTACGACCCGCCGAACTTCCTCGTTCTCGACGAACCGACCAACCACCTCGACCTCGATACGAAGGAGATGCTCGTCGAGGCTCTCCAAGGCTACGAGGGCACGATGCTCTTCGTGTCCCACGACCGCCAGTTCCTCGGCGCGCTCTCCAACCGGGTGCTCGAGATCGGGCCCGAGGGGGCCCACGCCTACGCCGGCGGGTACCGGGAATACGTGGAGCAGAGCGGCCACGAGGCGCCCGGCGTCCGGAGTTGACGCCCCTCCCGGGGGTTCCCGCAGGGCTTGTCGAGCCCGGTGGTTTCCTGCTCTACATGCTCCGAATCTGGAGGAGCGCGAACATGGGGGGCAGGTCGATCGCAGGAGCCGTGAAGGTCCCACCGAGGCTCCCCTGGCGGTGCCTGGCACTCGCTGCGCTTGTGCTGCTGGCCGTGGAACACGCTCGGGCGGAGAACAGCAGTTGCGAGCACGGGGCGGCCCAGGCCAAACTCCGAGCGATTGCCGGCACGGCCGCGGCCGTGCCGGTGGCCGTAACCGCCGACGCGAGGGGCGCCGCCGCCGGAGGCTCGGGTTCGTCCCCGGTGACGGCACCCTCCCCGCCTTCGTCCACCACAACCCCGTTGGCCCCCGAGGGCATGGTGTGGGTTCCGGGAGGCGAGTTCGAGATGGGTGCGGTCGAGGGTGACACAATGGCACGCCCCGACGAGAAGCCGCGGCACCGCGTGCGGGTCGACGGCTTCTTCATGGACGCGACCGAGGTCACGAACCGGCAGTTCGCGAAGTTCGTCGCCGCGACCGGCTACAAGACGATCGCCGAGCGCCGGGTCGAGTGGGAACAAATCCGCAAGGATCTGCCGCCAGGCTCCGAGAAGCCGCCGGACGAGGCCTTCGACCCCGGTGCGCTCGTGTTCACGCCCGAGCAGTCCCAGGGCGACCTGCGAAGCAACGATTGGTGGGCGTGGAAGCACGGGGCCGACTGGCGCCATCCACGCGGACCCGGAAGCGAGATCGAGGGCTGGGAAGACCACCCGGTCGTGGAGGTCGCCTGGGACGACGCCGAGGCCTATGCGAAGTGGGCGGGCAAGCGTCTTCCGACCGAGGCGGAGTGGGAGTATGCCGCGCGCGGCGGGAGGGCCGGCGAGATCCAGCCTTGGGGCGACGAGCCGCCTTCGGACGGCAAACCCAAGGCGAACACCTGGGACGGGAAGTTTCCGAGCGGCAACACGAAACGCGACGGCTGAGAGTTCACCTCGCCGGTGCGATCCTATACTCCGAACCGGTTCGGACTCTACGACATATCGGGAAACGTCTGGGAGTGGTGCAGCGACTGGTATCGCTTCGACACCTACGCCGTGCGTGCCGACAAGGCCCCGATCGTCAACCCGCAGGGTCCGGCGGACAGCTACGACCCGGAGGAGGCGCACGCGGCCAAGCGCGTGCAGCGCGGCGGCTCCTTCCTCTGCAGTGCCTCCTACTGTGCAAGCTATCGCAGCTCGGCCCGCATGAAGACGACGCCGGACACCGGCCTCTCGCACACCGGCTTCCGCTGCGTGCGCTCCGCGGCTGCGACGTCGCCACCGAGCGAGACCGGGGACGCGCGGGGCGGCTGATCGGCGACGGTGCCGCAGGCGCTTGCGCAGCCCACCCGGCGGCGGCGCCGCGGCCCCGCGGTCCTCAGCCGGCGATCGACGACCAGGCCGGGTGCCGACGTACTGCGTCGATCACCTCGTCCGTGCCCGGCTTCATGAGCGCCCGGTCGTCGGGGCCGCGCGGTCGGAAACGCATCGATCGCTCGCGTTCGAGCAACGCGATCGTCGGTCGCCCGAGCGCCACCGCCAGGTGCATCGGTCCCGAGTCGGTGGTGACCACGAGTGCGGCGCGATCGAGCACTGCCGCGACGACGCGCAGCGACTGGGGCGGCAGCAGGTGTCGTTCCAGCCGGGGCGAAACGGCGAGGAGTTTGCGCAGGCCGTGCTCCTCGGGGCCCGCGAGGAGCACGAACCGGACTCCGTCCGCGTCGAGGCGCGCGACGATGTCGACCCACTGTTCGTTGGGGACGCGCTTGTCGAGATGGCCGCCGACGAAGACGGCGAGGAAGCCGCTCTCCAGCGCCTGGTCCGCGCGCGTCGCGTCGCGAAGCAGGCGCGTCGCCGCGTCGGCCTCCTCCGGGGCGACCCGGTAGATGAGGGTGTCGTCGCACTCGGCGCCGAGGCTGCGTACGAAGGACGGGATCCGGTCGCGAACATGGGCGACCTGTGGTCGCGGGACGCGCACGTTCAGGAGGCGGGAGGCGGGGCCCTCGACGCCGATCCGGTAGCGCGCGCCGCTCAGCCAGCCGTAGAGGCTGCCGGAGAAGGAACCCATGCCGGCCTCGACGGCGACGTCGAACTTCTCGGCTCGCAGCCTGCGAAGGAGCGCCAACATCCGCCACGGGCGCAGGATGAAGCTGCGCGAGACGACGTAGACGCCGTCGACGGGCAGGTTTCGCAACAGCAACTCCGAGGTCTCAGTGCCGAGCACGAACAGGCGCGCGCCGGGAAACATCGCCCGGAGGGCCGGGACGAATGGCGTCGCGAGGATCGTGTTGCCGATCCTGATGTTCGGCCGCACCAGGAGGACGCTGTGCACCGGCGGCAGATCCTCGATGCGGCGATTCTGCGGCAGGGGCAGGATTCGACCCATGGCCCGATTCGACAGGTGCCGGCCCGCGCGTCCGATCCGTTTTCCGGTACGCTGCCAGAAGGGGCTGTGCGACCATCGCGCGGCGGTCTTCATCCGTGGGGGTGGCCTCCTAGGCTGGTCCGCTTCGATCGGGACGGCTCGCGGAGTCGAACCGTCCTCCGTCGCCGTGCGCGCCGTGCAACGTCGACGGTGTCGATGATCCCCGCGATCTTGCCGGCTGGCTACCCGACGGTCAAACCCCGCGCGCGCTCGGCCGGATCGACCGATCCACCGTCACGTCGGTCGCTCAGGCGCGGTAGACGGCGTCGATCAGCGCGCGGTTGCGGGAACTCTGCCAGCGCGGGATCACATGGTTCATCGCGTAGCCGAAGGCGATGCGCGCGTCGGGGTCGGCGAAGCCCACCGCTCCGCCGGTGCCGAAGTGCCCATAGGAGTGCCGGTTCGGCCCGAACGGACGTCGGGGGCTCGTCGGTTTGAAGCCGAGCCCGAAGGTCGCCTCCTCGCCTAGGACCGGGCAGAAGCCATGCGACTGCGGTCGCGTAGCTTCCGCCAGCAGGCCCGCGGGCAGGAGGCGCCCCGGATCGAGCAGGGCTG
>Ga0114969_10000951_pt1 | contig 24538 bp, 18 predicted proteins | sample M_130807_MF_Meta_FD_87316 | JGI IMG/M metagenome (GOLD analysis project Ga0114969, IMG submission 87316) | Freshwater microbial communities from Lake Montjoie, Canada to study carbon cycling - M_130807_MF_MetaG | ecosystem: Environmental > Aquatic > Freshwater > Lake | place: Lake Montjoie...
CGCAGCCCTAGGTAGTGGCAGAGCGCGTAGGTCAGGTCGGCGCGATTGAGCGTGTAGAAGTGGAAATCGCTCACGCCGGCCTCGGCGAGTTGCTGGCACTGGTCGGCGGCAACAGCCACCGCGACCAGCCGCCGTGTTTCGATGTCGTTCTCAAGACCTTCAAAGCGCTTGGATACGCTGCGCGGCACGCTGGCACCGGCTTTTTCGGCCATGAGTGCGGTGCGCACAAAGTTTGACACCGGCATGATCCCGGGAACGATCGGGATGTTCACCCCAGCTTTCCGGGCGCGATCGAGGAAGCGTAGGTAGGCGCGGTTATCGAAGAAGAACTGCGTGATCGCGCGGGTCGCGCCGCCGTCGATTTTGCGTTTGAGGTTGTCGATTTCGTCGTCGAGCGATGCGGACTGTGGGTGCCCTTCGGGATTCGTCGCCACGCTGATTTCGAAATCGTGCCGTGCTCTGAGGCCTGCAACCAAGTCGGAGGCGTAGGGATAGCCCCCGGGATGCGGCGTGTAGTGATCGCCGTCAGCGGGCGGGTCACCGCGGAGGGCCACAATGTGGCGGACGCCGCAGTTCCAGTAGTCGTCGGCGACGGCGTTGACTTCGTCGCGCGTGGCGGCGACGCAGGTCAGATGCGCGGCGGGGATGAGCGTGGTCTCCTGAAGGAGCCGATGCACCGTATTATGGGTGCGCTCACGCGTGCTGCCGCCGGCGCCGTAGGTCACCGAGACGAAGGTTGGCGCGAGCGGCTCGAGGCGCTGGATGGCGCGCCACAGATTCTCCTCCATCTCCGCCGACTTTGGCGGGAAGAATTCGAAGGAGATGTTGAACGGTGGAACTGCGTTTGGAGCTGTCACGAGCGGGTGCCGCGGCGATGGGATCGAGTCCCCAAACGGCCCACCACGGATCGCCAACGGTGGCAGGCTACGAGGCGCACCGGGGCGGCGCTTTAGCGGATGTTTTACGTGGCCGCAATTTGCCTCGAAATCGCCACGGTCTTCAGATGTCTTATATCAGTATATCCGGATGAACGGATATGTCAAGTTTTGTTCGGGGAGCAAGGCGACGGGTTGGGGAGCCGCCTGGCCTGCGTTCGAGTGATGCGGTCGGCGGGATTCTGATGACGCAGGGAGGGGTGCGGCGTGGCATCATCGCGTCGTGGCCGCCGAGAGGGTGCCGGCAGCCCAGACGCTGGGGTCTCACCCAGCGGTTGTTCCCACCCTGTCTCAGTTGTGGAGCCTCTCTGTGACTTCGATCCCCCTGGTTATCTCCTCCGTTCGCGTCCCGCGCTCGGCGCGTGCACGCGGGGCGGCGGTCTGTCTTGTCACAGGATTCGCGCTCGTGCCCCATCTCGTGCGTGCCGCGGCCGTCTCTTGGAGTGCCGACCCCATGGCGGCAGCAATCACTGGCGCCCTGCTGTTGTTCGTGCTTTCGCTCACGGTAGCGGGGATCGTCAGCGGACATCTCACCTGGGGCGGGCTCGATCTCGACGAGATCGTGAGGTGGTCGCACGATACCCTGCTGTTCGTTGCCATCGCGATTTTGCTGTTTGTGCCGGCGGCCATATTCGCCCTCGGTACCCCACCGCTGGCCGCAGGGCTGGCGGGGGTGGTACTCCCCGCCGCGACCGAGGAGTTCGCGTATCGAGGCGTGCTGTTGATGGCGTTGGTCCGCCTGCTTCCTGCGTGTAAAGTCCGCGCCGATTTTCGGACCGGGCTCGCACTCATTCTGGGCAGTGTCGCGTTCGCGGCTGCCCATGTCTCGCTTCTCACGCCAGATCGTTCCCTCGCCGTCGCGCTTCAGCGCGGCATCGCGGGGCTCTTGCTGGGCTTCCTTGCGCTGCGGAGCCGGTCGCTGCTCGCCCCAATGTTCGCCCACGCAGCCTTCAATGCTGTGGTGCTGGCGCCGTGGTTCGGCCAGTGATCGCGAAACGCCGGCGCACCACCATTTGCACTAGGAGCTTGATCGAATGAACACTTTGAGAATTGCAGCCCGCGTTGCCGTCGTTGCCGTCGTTGCGTCGGCGACCCTCCTCGTTGTCGCGGCCTGCAGCGAACCCCAATCCCCGATGGCATCGACGAGCGCTCCCGCAGGATCGAATGCGCGAGTGGTTGTCGTGGCGCCAGGCGCCGCCGCGTCGCTGCGCCGCCTGGATCCCGATCCGCGTCGCCGGATTCCCGACGAGTTCCGCTGGATCGGCGAGGAGCACAACCGCATCATGCGCAAAGGAATCGAGGAATACCGACGCGCGAAACGCAACGATCCGTCGCTCGAACGCCGGATCCGGCAGGACTGCGAGTGGACCATTGCCCTCGTGGACGGTGAGCTCGCACGGAGTATGCCGCGTGCACGCATGAACGAGGGAGAAGGACACGCGACTCTGCGGCGCGTGGCCCCGGCGTTTCGCACGGCAGCACGTTGCCGCGGGGAACGCATTCCTGCGCTGTCCGTTTTTGCTGCGCCCTTCGGAGCGCCTCTTGTCGCGTCGTTTACCGCGGCGTTTGAAAGCACTCAGGGCAGCGAGCCGTACTCAGCGGCCGCCCAAGCTGTCATCGATCGGTTGGTGGACAGAGTTGGGGCTGCCTCCGACGACGCGTCCGTCTTTACCGCGATTGCTGATGCTGCCGCGGAGGCCTCGGCTATGACCGGCGTGGATCAGGTGGCGGTCTACAGCGCTGCTTCGCTTGCGCAAGGTTCCGCCGAGCTCTGGAGCGAGACGACCGCCACGGGAGGAACGCTCGCGAGCGAAGCGCCCTACGCCATGGCACTCTTTCGCTCGACCACGCTCAAGACCTTCGGTCGGTTTGTTCAAACTGATCTGAAAGGGTGCGTCGCCGTGTTGCCGTACATCAGTAAGGTCTTTCCGGATTGGCGCCCCATGGCGGCGGGCTGCATGCTCACCGGCGTCGCCGCCAGTCTATGGTATTTCGTCATGTAACTTCACCATCAAGGCCACGAGATGAACACCTTCACACGCTGGGCGCGGGCGATGCTCGCAACAATCTGGAATGTTCTAGCGGTCCACGGACTCTTCCGGATCGAAGATCGATTCGATCTACGCGAGATGGTTGTGACCATTGCCATTGCGCTCGTCGTGAGCTGGGCGGTGCTGCGCTGGTACGGCACTCGTCCTGACGGCGAACGCTCGGGCCGCGCTCGACTGCACTGATTCCACGACCGCCCCACGATCGCCTCGCAACGGGGTCGTGGGGTGTGGGATGCTCGGCAGCGGCGTCGGCAGCAACCGCGCGCGCACGGAATCGGTGGCAAGTCCAGCGACCTCGACCACTTTCTGTCGCGCGGTTTCCCCACTTACGATGCGCACATCGCGTTTCGGAACGCCCAGTGCGTCCGCCAGCACCACAATCACGTCGGCATTCGCGCCGCCGTCCACCGGCGCGGCGTGCACGCGGACCCGCACCGCGTCACCATGCTCACCGTCCACGCATGCGCGCGATGAGCGCGGCTGCACACGCACGACGAATCGGACGGTGCCGTCGGGACGCGCGGTGAAAGTCACGGGCATCGAACGGCACTCACGCGCGGTTCATCGGGTGCGTGGGCCACGCTCAAACGGCACGGTGCAACAGCCCTTCAATCAGTCCCATGGCGAACCATGCGATCATCGGCGTCAGGTCCACCATTCCAAGCGAGGGCACAATGGAACGCAGCGGAGCTAAGAACGGCTCTGTCAGGCGATAGCTCCACCGCAGGAGCCAGCTACTGGGCCGTATGCGAATCCACGAGCTCAGGACACGCACCACGATCGCGGCACGGAGCACAAGAAAGCTCCACGCCACCAGCACATGGTATGCGCCGCGCGGTCCTTCTGCCGAGGCCGCCGCGACATAGGCCAGCTGATCCCGCATGAACTCGAGCAACGAAATGACCACAACGCCGGCCAGCACCACAAAGATCAGCGCCCACCAGGGTGCGCTACTCGGGAGCCCGCCCATGCGCACGATCCGCTGCTCGATCGGCCGGAAGAGTGGGTCCACCTTGGCCCGCATGAACCGAGCGACGGCGCTAAACGGACGAATCCGACGCGTTCGCACGAGCCAGTCGATGCCGCACACGAGCGCCAGCGCCACCGCAACTGCGAAGAACCCGCGGCGAATGAGCGCAAGTGAGAAATCAAAAACGCCGAGCAATGGCTGCATGAATGCCTGTCTCCTAAAGCGGTCGCTGTGGCGCGAAGAGGAATCGCAGGGACCCTGGAATCGCGCGGAGCCGTTCGATCACACCGCGACTGTGCGAAAAACGCACGAAGGCGTCGATGCCGGCCGTTGTCCCTCCTCCATACCCAAACCACCAGGGCTGACGCCACGCCGTGAACTGGTCGACCACGGTCGTCTTGCTCCGCACACACTCTTCGAGTCCCTCGCGTCCATGGGCGCGACCGTGCCCGCTCTGCTTCACCCCACCGTGCGGCACATCAGTCATCGCCGCCACGATAATCGCATCGTTCACGGCCACAGTGCCCGCCTGGATGCGGCGGGCCAAGGCGGCGCCACGTGCGGAGTCGCGAGTCCAGATACTCGCCGACAGCCCAAACTCACTGGCGTTGGAAAGCGCGATCGCTTCCTCCGCGTCGCGTACTTTCACCACCGGCAGCAGCGGGCCGAAGGTTTCCTCGAGTAGCACCCGCGCACCGCTCGGCACGTTCGTGAGCACCGTCGGGCTCACGAAACTTCCGCCGGTCCCAGCGGGGCACGGAGCCTCGGCGGCAATCGTCGCACCGCGCGCGACGGCGTCGGCACGCTGCGCCTCGAGCGTGGCCTGTGCCGAGGGACGGATTACCCCAGTGACCTCGGTATCGCCCGACTCCCCTGAACCCACCCGAAGCGCGCGGACCGTGGTTGAGAGCGCCGCGACGAACGCGTCATACGCCTGCGCCTCGACGTACACCCGTTTTGGAGCCACGCAGGTCTGCCCCGCGTTGCTGAATCGGGCCCAGGCAATCCCGCTCGCGGCGTACGCCAGATCGGCATCTGCGAGCACAATCGCCGGGTCGCTCCCCCCGAGCTCCAACGAACAGGGTATCAGTTGTTCCGCGCAAGCGACCGCGACCTTGCGTCCGGTGGCCACGCTGCCAGTGAAAAACACCTTGTCGACCCCGGCGTTCACCAGCGCGGCGCCCACAGTGCCATCACCCTGCAGCACCGCAAACACATCGCTCGGGACCTCCGCCTCACCAAACAGCTCCGCCAGCAGTGCGCCGGACGTCGGGGTAAACTCGGACGGCTTGAGCAGGACGGTGTTGCCGGTGACGAGCGCGGGGATGATCAGTCCAGCGGAGAGCATGAAGGGATAGTTCCAGGGCGAGACCACCCCAATCACGCCGTGGGCTTCGTGCTCAATCCGAATCCGCTTTCGCTTCATCGACATTTGCCCCGCCATCTTCCACGGGGCCTTCAAGAACGCGGGCGCCTGGGCAGCGTAATAGTTCGCGAAATCCAAGGAAATCGCGATCTCCGAGCCGAGCGCCTCGGCCAGCGGCTTGCCGTTCTCGCGGGTTAGCGCGAGCGCGACCTCCGCTCGACGGGCGTACAGCGCGGAGTGAAAGCGCCGCAGGACTCGAATTCGCTCCGTCAGCGGGCGCTCGGCCCACGCCGGCTGGGCCAAACGGGCCCTAGAAACCGCCGTAGCGACCTCGCTCGTGGTGGCCGGCTCAAACCGGCGCCAGACCTCCCCGGTCGCTGGGTTGCGCGATTCAACCGCCCGGGGCGGGGTGCCGGTCGCGGGAGTGCTCATGGGGGCGGGCGGTTCGGAGATCGAGAGGGTCATTGGCGGGTTGGCTGGGCTCAGAGGGGGGGGGAGAACTCCCGGCCGAGGTTCTCCTACTACAATATGGTGACACCGTGCCGTCTTGCCGAGTATTACAAGTGTAGCAACCAGAGCGAACTCGGCGTTGATTAGCGGTGGCGGTTTGTTAGGCGCAGGGATAATCTGCGGGACTACCCCCCGACCAACGCGAGTCTGTGACGGAAATTGATCCAAGTGTCCCCATTCGTGCCCAGCGAGGCGACGAACAGGCGTTTCTGGAGATCGTGGAGTTCTACTATCCGCGGTGCCTCCGGTTTGCCCGCAACATGATGGGCAACGAACAGGATGCCGAGGAAGCGGTTCAGGATGCTTTCGTGCGTGTGCACGACAGCTTCCCCCGCTTCCGTGAAGACGCGCGGTTTGATCCGTGGCTCTTCCGAATCTTGGCCAATCGGTGTCGGACGTTGTTGGCACGTGCCAAGCGGCATCGGGAACTGATTGAGTATGGGGAGGTACCACTGGCTATCGCGTCAGCGGCCTCTCCCATTGAGCTCGAAGAGGAGTTCGGCGCCGACTGGGCCGAGGAAGTGCGGATTGGACTGGAGACCCTTCCGGCCGAGCAACGAGAAGCCTTCCTACTCCGGCATGTGGAAGATCTGAGTTACGAGGATATTGCCGTAATCACCGGCGCTGGATTGTCGGCATTGCGGATGCGAGTGAAGCGGGCGTGCGACACGCTCCGCATACGGTTGACTGAGGTGGAACGTAGAAATGGAACTTGAACGCGACGAAACAATCGAACGGGTAGCGCAGACGCTGGCGGTGTTACCGCCACGCGACGCGCAGGCCGTGTCGCGCGTGATGACGGCGGTCCACGCGCACAAGGCGCAGCGGCCAAGCCGGCTCACGCTCGTTATGGAATGGATGCGTCAGCCCTCGTTCTCGGTGGCCTCGGCGGGCGCGTTGGCGGCGGCGGCATTGGTGCTCGGGTTCTTCTCGCGCGGGGCATTCGGCAATGCCGGATCCGATCAGAGTGCCCGTTCAACCCTCGAAGGACAGCCGACGGGCGAGTTCCCGATCCCGGCCGGCGCAGTGCTCCCTGCCAGCAACTCGCACGAGGTCCGGGCGTTGCCTGTGTCGCTCGTGTTCGACGCGCGGAACGCGACGAGTGTGGTGGTCGTTGGCGACTTCAACGGCTGGGACGACAGCAAGACCCCGATGGTGCGCTATGGCAAGGACGGTCCGTGGACGGCAACGGTGCTCGCGAAGCCCGGGCGCCATGTCTACGCCTTCCTGGTGGACGGAACCACCTTAGTGGCCGACCCCCGCGCACCCCGTACCAAAGACCTTGACTACGGTGGCGATGCCTCCGTGCTGATGGTGACTCCTCCATGAATTTCATGCGCAGATGTTCCACGGCCGCCGCGCTCGTTGTCGCGGTAGCCAGCACCGCGGCGGCGCAGCAGCAGGACGTGCGCCTGACGCTGATTCGCGACGACGCCACCCGTGAAGTGGTGCGTCAGCAACTTGGCGGTGCTCTGTCGCGGGGGGTGCCGATGGAGCCGTTGATGGCCAAGGCGCTCGAAGGGGTGGCCAAGCGTGCCAGCACCAAGTCGATCAAGGCGGCGATGGCGCGTTTGGAAGAGAACTGGCACCGTGCCGCGAAGGCGCTGGCGCCGAATCCGACCGACGACGAACTGAGCGCCGGCGCGGATGCTCTGCAGCAGAAAGTCCCCGAATCGGCGCTCCGGTCGCTGCGAAAGCTGGCGCCCGGCCGGTCGATTGCGCTGGAGATTGGGGTATTGACGCAGCTCGTGGCCCGCAATGTGGAGCCCGGTCAGGCATCGAAAATGGTGCTCGAGCTAATGGCGCGGAAGGCGACAGGGACGCAACTTACGGCACTCAGCAGCGCCGTTCAGGAAGACGTTGAGGCCGGACTTGCTCCGGCCATGGCGCTCGACCTGCGAGGGCGCGGCATTATGTCCCTCCTTCCCCCGCCTTCTGCCGTGTCGACGCTGAATCCTCGTTCGACGCCGAGGCCTTAGGGCCTTGCGATGACCCCGCGGTTCGCCGCGTGGGTGGTGTTCTTGGGGGGGCTGCTCACCGCACCAGTGGCGGGACGAGCGCAGTCTCCTCAGGAACTCCGTGTGGAGGCAGGTGCTGCTGAGTTGCAGCAACTTGGACGCGACATCCGGACGGCCACGCTACTCAACGTGTCGTGGCAGCGCACGGAGACTCGGTTTGCGTCGATGTTCTCCGCCGGTGCCACTTGGGCGCGCGACAGCATGGCCGCCCTACAGAGCGTTGCCGCACTCGTGTGGCGGCCGTCTACGGAAAGCCGATTCGCCACAGAGGCTGGGGCAACCGGTGCGATTTTTGGGCTCTCCAATATCGGACGGGGGGGGAACGCCAGCACGTATCTGCGCCAGCGGGTGCGCTTTGGCGCGGGCGGTGTGTGGGGGGGCGGTGGTTTCGGGAGCTCCGTGCGCGACGCAGCGGTGAGTCATGGCACCGGAGTCGATATGGGGGGCTGGGGGCGAATCGGCGCCCTGCAGGGCTCCATGATGATCGCGCGGTATCGGACTGATGATTGGCCGCTTTTCGAGGCAGCGCGAATTTATTTGAACCGCGATGCCGCTTCATATGATGTCAACGATGCCACGGTCGCGCTGCATTACGAGCGTGGCGATCTCACGCTGGATGCCTCGCAGAGCTGGCGCAACGGCACGCGGACGACCGACGTGACGCAGTCCGCGCTGTTCGGCGCGCTCGCCTGGAAGTTGAGCCCGCGGTACGCGGTTACCGTCTCCGGCGGCCGGCAACTGGCAGACCCTGTTCGCGGCGCTCCTGACGCGCGGATTCTCTCGGCGGCGCTCCGCTACACTTGGGCCACGGTTCGCGAGTCGGACGACGAATATGGGGCCAGTTCCTACGTCCGCATGGTTCCCACAGATGGGGGCGGCACCGTAGTTATCCATGTCACAGCGCCTGAGGCGGCAATCGTCACGGTGGCCGGAAGCTTCTCGGGCTGGGAGCCCATCCAGCTCCGGCGCGTCTCGGATGGGTGGGAGGCTGAGCGTGTCTTGAAGCCAGGCCGGTACCGCATTGCAGTCAAGGTTGACAATGGCCCGTGGCGCTCGCCCGGGAACTTAGCGAAGATGAAGGACGAGTTTGGCGGCCAAAACGGCCTGATCATCATTCCTTGAGGACGACATGACGACCCGTCGCACGTTCATGAAAGGGCTGGCTGGAGCCGGCGTTGCGCTGCCGATCATGCGGGAGAACGCATTCGGTCAGATCTTCAAGGCGAACGCGATCGCGGGCGATCGTCCCGCACTCGCGGTGGCTGAGGACGAACAGTACTGGGCCCTGATCCAGCGCGCGTTCGACACCGACCGCACGATGATCAACCTAAACAACGGCGGCATTTCGCCTACGCCGACCCATGTGCTCGAACAGTTGATTCGCGATCAACGGTTCGTGAATGAGCTCCCGGTGGAGCATATGTGGCGTGTGCTGGAGCCACGCATGGAGAGCACGCGCCGCGATCTGGCGCGCGAGTTCGGTTGCGATATCGAGGAGATGGCAGTGGTGCGCAACGCATCGGAAGCGAACGAGATCATGATTTTCGGTATCGATCTCAAGCGCGGCGACGAAGTGCTGACCACCAATCAGAACTACGGCCGGATGATCAACTCGTGGCAGCAGCGCGAGCGCCGTGAAGGAATCGTGCTCAAGCAGATTGCCTTCAAGGTGCCGCCGCCGTCGGACGAATACATCGTTGAGCAGTTCCGGAAGGCCATTACTCCGCGCACCAAGGTGATTGAAGTTACGCATATCACGAACCTCAGCGGACAGATCATGCCGGTGCGTGATATCGTGCGCATGGCGCGGCCGCTGGGCATTGAAGTGTTTGTGGACGGCGCGCATGCCTTCAATCATTTCCCCTTCAAGCGCGACGACCTCGAAGTCGATTACTACGGCACGTCGCTGCATAAGTGGACGCTCGCGCCAATCGGCACGGGATTTCTTTACGTCCGCAAGGAAAAGATCTCTAAGCTCTGGTCGCTGATGGGGTCGGGCGAAGGCAATGTGGCCAACATCCGAAAGTACGAGGAGATTGGCACGCACCCGCAGGCGAACTTCAATGCCGTGAGCGCTGCACTCGCCTTCAGCCGTGGCATTGGTGCCGATCGCAAAATCGCGCGCCTGCGCTACCTGCGTGACCGGTGGGCGAACCGCTTGCTCGCCGCAAGCGATCGCGTGAAGGTGCTCACTCCGTTGGGCCCAGACAAGTCGGGCGCCATCTGCATGTTCAATGTGGACGGCATCGATCCGGTGAAGCTCGGCGGCTGGTTAATGGCAAACTATCGCATCGTCAACACGCCGATCGTGCATCCCGAGTTCCAGGGAATTCGCATTACGCCAAACGTCTACACCAGCATCGACGAAATCGATATCTTCTCGGAGGCCGTGCTCAAGGCCATCCAGAAGGGCATCGCATAAAGGAGCTTCATTTTGGCAGCGAAGACGCAAGCTGTGACCTCGGCCCCGCACCAAGATGGTGCGTGGGCCGAGTGGTTCGTGCGCAAGTCAGGGGAAACACGTTTCTGGCTCGTCAAGAGTGAGCCCGATGTGTTCGCGTTCGAACAGCTGCTCAAGGCGCCCAAGCAGACGACCTGTTGGGACGGCGTGCGGAATTTTTCCGCACGCAACTTTCTGCGTGATGGCATGAAGAAGGGAGACCAGGTCTTCTGGTATCACTCCAACACCACCCCGCAGGCGATCGTGGGAATCTGCGAAGTCGTGAAGGAAGGGTATCCCGATCACACGGCGCTCGATGCGACACACGACCATTTTGACGAGAAGTCGAACCCCGCCGCGCCGACCTGGTTCATGGTTGACCTCAAGGCGGTGGCGCCGCTTAGGACGCCTGTGACCTTGGCCGCAATCAAAGCGACCACGTCGCTCGCGGAAATGGCGTTGATCCGCACCGGCCGACTGTCGGTGATTCCGGTAGCGACGGCGGAGTGGAAGACGATTCTGAGGATGGCGGAATGAGTCGACAGGAGTTGCACATGCTGGTGCGACCACAGCTGCGACCACAGCTGCGACCACAGCTGCGCACGTGGGTTCTTGCCGTAGCCGTTGGTAGCGCTGCGTGCACGATTCCTGGTATAAAGTCCGCGCAACTCGCGCCCGATCTGTCTGGCGCAGCGAGTCCGCCATCTGCCGCGCTGCTCCAACAGCAGCTCACCGATGACGCGCGTCTCGATGATATCGGCGCGGCCCTGTTGCGTGCTGCCGCACCACAATGCGCCGAAGGAACGCGTCGCGCGGGCTTCCGATTTGCCAACGCGCCCACCTTTACCCGACGCTGGGAGTCGTACGCGACGGCCCTTGGCTACACCGATACGGTGCAAGTGGTATCGGTAGCGAAGCGCGGCGGTGCAGATCGTGCTGGTGTGCGAGCCGCCGACCGTATTGTGTCGATTGACGGTGTGACAGCCAGACCGGGTTCCGGGATTGTGGAGTCGATGCGTACTCGAGTGACGGCGGCGGCGGCCCACGGAGCGCCGAGTGTGAACGTGACCGTGCGTCGAGAGGGCCGTGAGTCGGCCTACACCGTACCACTCGACAGCAGTTGCGCGATGACGTTGATGTCGTGGCGCGACGATGCCCCCGATGCCTGGAGCGATGGGCGCACTATTGCCGTTACGACCGGTATGATCGCTTATGCCCAACTCGATGGCGATATGGCGGTGATCCTCGCCCACGAAATCGCACACGCGATCATTCGGCGTGGCACCGCGGCCACCGGATGGGATCGGTTTCTTGATGCGACGGCGGATGTCGCCACCGGCGCGGTGGGCTACGCGACCGACGATCGATGGGCGCGTATGAAGCGTGCGCGTCCTGAGAATCCGGCCGATGATACGGAAGAGCAGCGCGCGGACGACCTGACACTTCAACTGCTCGTGCAGGCGGGGCACCTGGCGCCTATGCATGATTTCTGGCGCCGTTTGCAGCTGCCCGATCCCGCCAGCTTCCCGTATGCACGCAAGCATCCACTGAGTATGGCGCGGATTATTCGCATGGACGATCGCTCAACTTCGCGCTGATTATTCTCACCCTCGCTCCGAGTCCTCCCGTGAAGATTGCTCTGCGCCGCCACATCGCTCTTGCTGTGAGTCTGATTGCTTCGTTCGCGATGACTCTGCACGCGCAAACGGCTCCTGCGAAGTCGCCGCCGCAGCCGATCGCACTCCGATTCGGTTCGCTCGTGGAAGCATCTGGTCGCGTGGTGCGCGACGCGGTGATCGTGGTCGATGGCGATCGGATTGTGAGTGTCGGCACTGGGGATCGTGCTGTCCCCAAGGGCGCGACGGTTCGCGATCTCCGCCCCTACACTGCGATTCCCGGCATGGTCGACGTACACACGCACATGTCGTTCTGGCGCAATCGCGAGAACCCGCTCGGCACAGGCGTCACGCGCAACAAGGACTCGGTGGTAATGCTTGCCGTCGAGAATCTGCGCAAGACGTTGGAAACTGGCGTCACGACGGTACGCGACCTTGGTGCGTCGAACTACGTCGATATCGCGCTACGGGATTCCATCAACAAGGGCGTCATGGTCGGGCCGCGGATGTATGTGGTCGGCTACGGACTCTCACGCGCGACCGCTGGACGCAACGGCGGGCCTCCGGTGCGCAGTCCGGCCACCGGGCGCATCGTGGACACGCTCGACATTGCCGAAGCGGTTCGCACGCAGATTGCCGCGGGCGCTGACTGGATCAAGATGTACGGCTCAACCGGCACCTACGCGAACGTGACAGGGCGTCAAACATTCACCGACCGCGAAATGCAGGTGGCCGTCGATGCCGCCCACGCACTCGGACGGCGCATTGCAATTCACTCCTACGGTGACACCGGCGGACGCGCGGCAATTCGCGCCGGTGCAGAATCCGTCGAGCATGTGTCTGGAATGGCGGACGTCACGCTCGCGGAATGGGCACGGAAGGGCACCTACTATGTGCCAACCATTGACCACAACCGCTTTTACGCCGAGAACGCGGTGTTGCTCGGCTACACGCCGGAGCAGGTGGCGGGGCTCGATTCGTTCCGGCTCCTGAACATCGAAACCGCACGGCGCGCAGTGAAGGCTGGCGTGAAAATCGCGATGGGCTCGGACGCCGTGTACTGGATGTTCGGCGAGAACACGCGCGAACTCGCGTGGCTCGTGAAAGCCGGGATGACGCCAGCGCAGGCGCTCGCCTCGGCGACAACGGGTGGAGCCGAACTCCTTGGGCTGAGCGACAAGATCGGGCGCATTGCCCCCGGCTACTACGCCGATATTGTCGCGGTAGAGGGAAATCCGCTCAACGATATCGATGTTGCGATCAACAAGGTGCGCTGGGTGATGAAGGGCGGGGCGGTGGTCGTCGACAAACGCCCCCCGCGCTGACTACCTGAGGTTGTCGCGAACGATCGCTAGCGGTCGTTCGCACCTGCAGCGTTGGTCGTCGTCGCCCACGCGAGCGCCTGCAGTCGGGCCGCTAGCTCTTTGGAAATTTCGACTTTCGGTGCACCCGCTGGTGGTCCATGCGCGGGCTGTTCGTGCGTGGTACGTGAGGTCGCGGGGAGCCCAACAGGGCTCTTGCCATAGAGTGTGGCGTAGAAGACCGAGGCGGCGAGATACGTGCCTGCTTCGCTTGGATGACTACCGTCCGCTACGAACAGGGCTGAATGCGTACCTGCGGGCACCGTCTCTGCTGCGCGGAACGCCGCCCACGCTTCGCCGACATGCGCGATTTTGCCGCCAGTCGCCGCCGCCGCACGATGATAGCCATGCGTGAGTGAATCCTGTGTCGACGGGTCAAGTTCCTTGGCCCACGTCTCGTACCACACAAGCTTCGCGCCGATTTTCTTGACGGCGTCGGCGAGTGTGCGCGCATCTCGAAGCATCAGCGCTGGATTGTTGATCGGGCGCGTGCTCTGTTCCTGCAGTACGACCACATCCCAGCCGCCACGTCGAATCGCGGTCATGGCGTCGCCGAGTGCGAGGTGTCGCTCCAAGGTTGCGGCTCCGATCAATACTTGTTCCGCGAGGAACGGGCGCGATTCATGTGCTGCGGTAGACAAGTCGCCAATCAGGCTGGGCAGATCGTTGAAGTAGATGTAGCTGTTCCCGACGAACAGGACCCGAAGTGGTTTCCCCTCCTGCGCACCAATCGAAACGCCGAACGGTGCGGTGAGAGCGAGGGTCAATCCGAGGAAGAGCGTGCGAGTACGATTCGACATGGGGACCGAGCCAGCGTGAGTGGCTGCTGCGAGACAATCCGAGTGGCACAGCGGAGTTATAAGGAGCGTTCCATGCGAACGAAGTTGACGTGCATGCCGCCGTGCACGGGATGTTCCACCCGTTCGACCGCATGATAGCCCGAGCGCTCGTAGAATGGAACGCCGGGCAAGGTGGCCATGAGCGCTGCGCGGTGAAAGCCTTTCGCTCGCGCCGCGTCTTCTGCGTGAGCGAGCAGAGTGCGCCCGACGCCGGTGCGCGCGCAGTCTGGGTCTACGAAGAACGCGCGAATGCGTGCTGCGTCGCACGCTGGGTCGAGGCGCGGGTCCTCGGCGGTTTTTGTCTGATCGCCGCCGAACAACGTTCGGCGATCGCTCCATCCACCGCAGGCAATCAGAGCGCCGTCGCGTTCCACGACGAAATACGATGTGTCGTGGATGAGTTGTGTGTCCACGCCAAAGACATGCGCCACCAGCGCCTCGATGTCGGCGTCGGAGTAATAGCCTTTGCTCAGCGCGCGCGCTGAACGCGCGATAAACGCGTTCAGCGTCGAAACCTCATCGAGGCGAGCGGGACGAATTTGCACGACTGTCATGGCGCGCGGAGAATTCGGCGGACGACTAATGCATCTTTCGCGGCATGCGGCTGTCGGCCATGGCGGCGTGGTAGACGTACGATGCCATGATCGTCGCGTTCTTCATCAGGTCGTTGGCTTGGATTCCCTCGAGGAAATCCATGTTCGTGTGGCCGCCGGTGCCGGGGGTGTGATCCTGGAGGAACTGAAACCCCGGGAGTCCGACCTCGTCGAACGAGACATGGTCCGTGCTGCCAACGCCTTGGTTCGACACCGTCGTCATGCCGAGGTCGCGGAAGGGTTCCATCCACGCGGTGAGCTGCGCACGTGCCTGTTCGTTGCCTTGCAAGTAAATGCCACGGTACTGCGCCGCGCCGTAGTCCTGATTAAAGTACGCGGAAAGTTTGTGGTAGTCAGCTTTTGCACCGCCGGCCGAATCCTTGGGATTCCCGAAGTGTTTCTTGACGTACGCACGGGATCCAAACAGCCCCTGTTCTTCACCGGCCCAGAGGGCAATGCGGATCGTGCGGCGAGGCTTAGCCCCCACCGCTTTGAGGATGCGTGCCGCTTCCATCACGACGGCCACACCGGAGGTGTTGTCGCTCGCGTTTGGGCTCGCATGCCAGGTGTCGAGGTGGGCACCCATCATCACAATCTCATCTTTCAAATCTGATCCGGGGATCTCGGCTACGATGTTCATGGCCTGCTCCACCCGATCGCCGACCTTGTTGCGCACGTCGACTTCAACCTTGACGGGGATTCCACGCTTCAGAATGCGGTACATCCGGTTGTAGTGCTCGGGTGTGATGGCAACGAGCGGAACCGAGTTGAGCATTCCCTCACGCGACCAGCCGTCCTTTGCAGACCCAGGACGAGAATACCCGCGCACCGCACCGAGCCATCCGCTTTCGCATTGGAGCACGACCGCCACCCCTTCGGCCTTGTAGAACGCCATTTTCTCCTCGGCGTTGAGGAGGTCGGGGTTGCGAACGGTGCGTGCCGCCGCCAGACGTACCGGTGCGACGGTGACTTGCTCGATTGCTGCGAGATCTTTCTCGGTGAGCCGCGGCACGCCGTTCGTGAGCACGGCCAGATCAACCGCCGCCGGTGGTGTGACCAGGATGGCTTTGCCCTTGATCGTGCCGCGGTACTTGGCGAGATCGTCGCGTGACTGGAGGTCAACAATTACTGCTGACACAGCAAGCTTCCCTGCAGTGCTCGCCGTGTGTGCAATCGGGTAGCCGACCATTGGCGTGTAGTCCGGCTCGAGCAGATGGAGCGAGACGTATTCGTTGTCCCACGTGACGCCGTAGTCCATAAAGGGTTCGGCGGCGACATTCGCGAGTCCCATGCTTTTGAGTTCGCTTTGCACCCAGCTCTGGGCCCGCTTCATGTCGTTGGACATCGTGAGGCGCGCGCCGAGTACGTCAGCGATGTAACTCTCAAACTCCATGACTTTGGAGTGTTGGAGTCCTTCCTCGCGGATTTTGGCGACCATCACCGGATCGACGGACGGGGCGGCGTGCGGAAATGCGGCCGCGGCGAGGAGCAGGGCACCGGCCGTGAGCGGACGGAGGACGCGTACACGTGATAGCATGAGGGCTCCTTACGGGTGGGCGCTGATTCTCGAGACGGCGCGCAAGAACATTTCAAAATCCTCCCACTTCGCCCGATGGTTCGAACAGGCGACCCGGATGATATACCGCCCATCGAACTGCGACCCACTGGGCACCGCGGTTCCCTCCTCCTGCAACCGGAGCAGAAGTTCCTTGGTGAGCGCATCCTCCTGCTCGCCCGTGAGTCCAGGACGCACCAGGCGGAAGCAGACGATGTTCAGCGTCACGGGGGTGACCACCTCCACCTCCGGCATGAGCCGCAGTCGCCGCTCGAGTTCCCGCGCCTGCGCCACATTCTGCTCAATCAGCTGCGTAAACGCGTCTACCCCGTGCGCCTTGAGCGACATCCAGACCTTGAGCGCCTTGAACCCGCGGGTGAGCTCCGGCCCCCGATCAGCAAAGGGGATTCCGCCCGCAATCACCCCGCGCCCTTCGTCGCGCAAATAGCTTGGCGTTAGCGCGAAGGTTGCGCGGTGCACCTCGGGGTCGCGCACTAAGAAGCAGGCGATCTCGTAGGGGAGGTACATCCACTTGTGGAGGTCGAAGGCGAGCGAATCGGCCCGTTCCATGCCGTGCACAATCGGCGCCAACTCGGGTGAGAGGCGCGCCAGCGCGCCAAAGGCGCCGTCCACATGGAACCAGAGCGACTCGGCCGCACAGAGGTCCGCCAGCGCGTTCAGGTCGTCCGTGGCCCCGCTGTTTACGGTGCCGGCCGTGCCAATCACGCAGATCGGGCGCATGCCGGCGGCGCGGTCGGCCGCGATGGCGGCACGCAGGGCAGGGAGGTCGATTCGCATATCGGCGCCAACGGGGATCTTTCGGAGCGAGGCGCTCCCCATGCCAAGGAGTTCTACCCCCTTCTGCGCCCAGGAATGCACTTCGATCGAGGTGTACACCGTGAGCCGCGGCTGCGCGTGCAGCCCCTCGGTACGAACGTCAAATCCCGCCTTCGCGTGCCGCGCCACCGCGAGGCTCAGGATGTTCGCCATCGACCCGCCACTGACCAGCAATCCACTCGACGTCGCGGGCATCCCCATCAACTCGGCGAGCCACTTGATCACCTGCAGCTCGACCAGCTTGGGCGACTGATCCAACCCGGCCAGATGGGCGTTCATGCCGGCAGCGAGCATGTCGGCCATCATGCCGAGTGGGGTGCCGTTGCCCTGGATCCATCCCCAGAATCGAGGGTGGCGATTGCCGTTGGTGAAGGGCAGAATCTCTCGCACGAACTGCTCGTACGCCGCTTCCGGGGACTGAGCAGCCATCGGGAGGGGCTCCCCCGTCAGCGAGGCTCGTACCTCACCCGGAATCGGCTGCCAGGGGCGGGTGTCGGGGAGGTCGCGAGTAAAGGCGAGCGAGTCGTCCACCATACGGTGGGCGAGGGCTCGGAAGGCGTCCCAGTCGTGCGGGTCGAGGGAGGCGTCGGCGTCGTGGCGCGGAAGAGGCATCCAAGAACGATAGTCGGGGCGGCTCCAACGGGCGACCTGAGAGCACGGATCGCGCCCAGCCCCCGACTGTTCAGGGGGTGCATATTGCCGAATCCGGTCGACTGTCGCACTTTCAAGCCACCTCGCGTCACCCTCCCTCTCGCTTTCGGTCCTGCCATGGCATTGCGCCCTTCGCGGCTCCTCGCCTTACTCGCGCTCCCTGTCACGTTGCTGGCTCAGCGCGGCGCCCAACCGCCCCGCGATCCCATGCAAGAGGGATTGCCGCTCCGTCCTGATCGCACCTTCTCCTTCACGACGAAGACGGGGAACTGGACCTCGCTCGACGTGTCGCCGGACGGCAAGTCACTCGTCTTCGATCTCCTCGGCGACATCTACACGATGCCGATCACCGGTGGGAAGGCAATGCCGATCACGCAGGGAATGGCCTTCGACGGTCAGCCGCGCTACTCGCCAGACGGCAAGAAGATCACCTTCGTGAGTGATCGCGACGGTGGGTGGAACGTCTACACGATGTCGCTCGACAAGAAGGACACTGTGCAGATCACGCGTGGCAAGACCAACGATTATCAGTCGCCCGAGTTCACGCCCGACGGTAAGTACATCATTACCGCGCGCGGCACGAAGCTGTGGATCTACCACACGGACGGTGGCACTGGGCAAGCGCTGATTCGCCGCGATGCCGCAGCTGCCGGGCGCGGTGGCGCCGCGGGTACCGACGTGATGCGCGAAATCGGCGCCGCCTTTGGCAAGGACGCACGGTACCTCTGGTTCGCCGAGCGGCGTGGATCGTGGATCTACAACACGCCGATGAGCGACTACCAGCTCGCCGTGTACGATCGCGAGTCTGGTGAAGTCAGTATTCGCGAGAGCCGCTGGGGCTCGGCGTTCCGTCCGACGCTCTCGCCTGACGGAAAGTGGCTCGTGTATGGCACGCGCCATATCGATCAGACCTATCTCCGCATCCGCGACTTAGCGAGCGGCGAGGATAAGTGGCTCGTTGGCCCCGTGTCGCGCGACGATCAGGAATCCCGCGCGTCGCTCGACGTCTACCCGGGTATGAGCTTCACTCCGGATTCCAAGTTCCTGATTGCAACCTGGAATGGAAAGCTCTGGAAGCAGCCGATCGATGGGAGCGCTGCAACGGAGATTGTGTACGAAGCCGATGTGAAGCAGGCACTCGGACCGGCCGTGCATCACGACTATCCGATCGCCGATTCGTCGACCTTTACGATCAAGCAGATCCGCGACGCGGTTCCCTCGCCCGACGGGCGTCGGTTGGCGTTCGTGGCGCTCGACCATCTCTATGTGATGGACTACCCGAATGGCACGCCCAAGCGTCTGACGACGGGCGACTTGGGTGAGTTCCAGCCAGCCTGGAGCGCGGATGGTCAGTGGATTGCGTATACCACCTTCACCGCCAACGACGGTGGAGCACTCTTCCGCGTCCGTGGTGACGGGAGCGCGGCACCGCAGAAACTCACCACGCAGAGCTTCTTCTGGCAGCGCCCCGCGTTCACGCCAGACGGACAGCGTGTTGTTGCCCTCAAGAGCCCCTCACGCAGCTTCTCCGAGATGTCGACGGGTGGCGGTGGTGGTGGTGGTGGGAACGCCGACCTCGTGTGGATCCCGGCCTCGGGTGGCGCGTTCACCTTGATCGCTCCGTCCGGCGGCCTCAGCAATCCGCATTTCGTAAATGGCGACGGCACCCGCATCTATTTGTACGGCGGTCAGCGCGGCCTCGCCTCGATGCGCTGGGACGGCACCGATGTGAAGACGCATCTCAAAATCACCAAGGGTGGCGGCGGTGCTGATGCCGGCGGCGGTGGTGGTCGTGGCGGCGGCGCCAGCTGGGCGCAGATCTCGCCGCTCGGCGATCAAGCGCTGGCGCAGGTCGGCAACGACGTCTATCTCGTCACCATCCCGTACCTCGGTGGTGATGCCCCAACGGTGACCGTGGGCGAGGGCGGCAACTTCCCGAGCAAGAAGCTCTCCGATATCGGCGCGCAGTTCCCCGCGTGGGGAATGGACGGCAAGTCGGTGCACTGGTCGATCGGCAATGCGCATGTCGTGTACGACATCGACCGCGCGCGCGTTTTTGACGATTCGGTCCGACGTGTCCGCGGCGCAGTAGCAACCGACAGCACGGGCGCGCCGGCAGCGGGTGGCCGCGGTGGCCGCGGTGGCGCAGCTGCCGCGCCGATGTTCCAGCCGGCAGAGCACCGTATTCGTATTCAGGCGCCCCGCGATATTCCGCAGGGGAGCGTGGTGCTCCGCGGTGCGCGGATCGTGACGATGAGGGGGACGGAAGTCATCGAAGGTGGTGACATTGTCATTACGAACAACCGCATCGTTGGCGTCGGCAAGCGTGGGAGTGTGACCGTTCCCGCTGGCGCAAAGGTGATGGATGTCAGCGGCAAGACCATCATCCCAGGCTTCGTGGACACGCACGCGCATCTGCGCGTCTCCAACAGCGTGCACCGCGAGCCGGTGTGGAGTTACCTAGCGAACCTCGCGTACGGTGTAACTACCGGGCGCGATCCGCAGACGGGCACCACCGATGTGCTCTCCTACGAAGACCAAGTCGTCGCCGGCAAGATCCTTGGCCCCCGTATCTACTCGACGGGTCCCGGGCTCTTTGGCGCAAGCAATGCCAACGGCGAGAACATCCGCGATTTGGCGCACGCGCGTACCGTGCTCAAACGATACTCCGAGTACTACGACACCAAGACGCTCAAGGAGTACGCCACCGGAAACCGCGAGCAGCGGCAGTGGATCATCCAGGCGGCCAACGAGCTCAAGTTGATGCCGACGACCGAAGGGTCGCTCGACATCAAGATGAACATCACCGAAGCGATCGACGGCTACAGCGGGCATGAGCACACCATCCCAACCTATCCGTTGCAGAGCGACGTGCTGCGTCTGCTGAAGGAATCGGGCATGGTCTACACGCCCACGATCATCGTCGCGTATGGCGCCCCTTGGGGCGAGAACTACTGGTACGAGCACATGGATCTGCTCAACGACATGAAGCTGCGTCGCTTCACACCGTGGAGTGATCTCGAAGGTAAGATCTTACGCCGCGGCGGTTCGCCGGGCGCGGTGACCACCGGTGCGGGCGCCGGCTGGTTCCACGACTCGCAGTACGGCATGCAAGTCATTTCTGAGGACATGAAGAACATCCTCGCCGCTGGCGGGCGCATCGGTATCGGCTCGCACGGTCAGCAGCAGGGCATCGGCTTCCATTGGGAACTCTGGAACGTCGCGTGGGCGAACATGGATCCGCACGATGCGCTCCGAGTCGCGACCCAGATGGGCGCCGAAGCAATCGGACTCGGCAAGGACATCGGCTCGCTCGAGACGGGCAAGCTTGCCGACCTGCTGGTGCTCGACAAGAACCCATTGCAGAACATTCGCAACAGCACGGCCATCAAGTACGTCATGAAGAATGGCCGGATGTATGAGGCGAATTCGCTGGACGAGATCTATCCACGACAGAAGCCGGCGGGCGTGTTCCCGTGGGCCGCGGAAGATCCGGACAAAGCTCCCAAGCGGAAGTAACCCAATGACCTCAATCATGAATCGAACCCACTCGCTCCTTACCCGCGTCGCCGTCGCAGCACCGATGCTCGTCGCATCAGTGCTGGGCGCCCAGACGCGGATGCTGCGTCAACCATCGGTCAGTGCGGCAAACATCGCTTTCGCCTACGCCCAGAATATTTGGGTGGCGTCGCGTGCTGGCGGCCCGGCCAAGCGCCTCACCAGCTTCCAAGGCGCCACTGAGTATCCCAAGATTTCCCCTGATGGCAAGACGGTCGCGTTCAGCGCCGAGTACGGCGGGAACGTGGATGTGTATGTCGTGAGCATTGATGGTGGCGAGCCGCGTCGACTGACGTGGAATGGTGCGCCGGACGTCGTGCAGGGGTGGACCCCCGACGGCAAGAGCGTGCTCTTTGCGTCGACCCGTGAGACCAACGGACCGACCGCCGCGCCGAAATTCTACACGGTGCCCGCGACCGGCGGCGTCGAAGTGGCACTTCCGATGAATCGTGCCTTTCAGGGACGACTCTCGCCGGACGGCAAGCGCGCCGCGTATCGCATGAACAACTCGTGGGACGAAGAGCGTCGCAACTATCGTGGCGGCAAGAACCGTCCGATCTGGATTGTTGACCTCAAGACCCTCGATCTCGAGTCGCCCCCCTGGAAGGACTCCAAGGACATGGAGCCCGCGTGGCTTGGCGACGTCGTCTATTTCATCTCCGACCGTGATGGCGTGGCGAACGTCTGGTCCTACGACACCAAGAGCAAGAAGCTCACGCAGTGCACCGACTTCTCGGACTTCGACGTCAAGACGCTCGATGCCGGTGCTGGGGCCGTGGTGTTCGAGCAGGCGGGCTACATTCACGAGCTCGATCCGAAGACCAACAAGCACAAGGTGGTGAGCATCAGTGCCACGGGCGATTTCCCGTGGATGATGCCGGGGTGGAAGGATGTGACGGGGCGTATCGCGACCATCACGTTGTCGCCCACCGGCAAGCGCGCGCTGATCGAAGCGCGCGGCGAGATCTTCACGGTTCCCGCCGACAAGGGTGATGTCCGGAATCTGACGAACTCGAGTGCGAGTGCCGAGCGTGACCCGTCGTGGTCGCCGGACGGCAAGTCGATTTCGTACTTCAGTGACAAGAGCGGCGAGTATAAGCTCTACATCGAGGCGCAGGACGGCCTCACACCAGCGCGTGAAATCTCGCTGCCGAATAACAAGCATTATTACACGCCGGCCTGGTCGCCGGACAGCAAGAAAATCCTTTATACCGACACCGACCTGAAGCTTTGGGTGCTCGATGTGGCGAGCGGACAGGCCAAGAGTGTTGGCGAGGATCCCTGGATGGTGCCGACGCGTACGATGAATCCTGTGTGGAGCCCAGACTCCAAGTGGATTGCGTATGTGAAGCACTTAAACTCGCTCTACAAGGCGATTGCCGCGTACAATGTTGAGACCGGCGTGACCAAGCAGGTCACCGACGGACTCTCCGACGTGATTTCGCCGGCGTGGGACGCAAGCGGCAAGTATCTCTGGTTCTTTGCGAGCACGGACTATGGGCTCAAGTCGCAGTGGCTCGACATGTCGAACTACGACCACGACGAAACGTTCTCTCTGTATCTCGCGGTCCTCAGCAAGAATGAGCCATCGCCGTTCCTCCCGGAGAGCGACGAGGAGACGGGTGTTGCGGCAGCCGGTGCTGGTGGCCGCGGCGGACGTGGTGGAGCCAACGCAGAAGGTGCAGACGCCGCGCCGCGTGCGGCGTCTGGCCCAGTCACGATCGATTGGGATGGGCTCGCAGGGCGCATCATTGCCGTGCCCGGCGTGACCAACCGTCAGTATGGCCGCCTCAAGGCTGGTGTGGCTGGCACGGTCTACTTCACCGAGACCGTGGCCGCGTCAGGCACGGCCGGTGCTGCGAGCGCCACGCTCCATCGCTACCAGCTCCGCGATCGTCGTGCGACATCGTTCGTGACGGGCGTTGCTGACTATGACGTGAGCGCCGATGGTCACAAGCTCATCTATCGTAGCGGTGGTGGTGGTGGCGGGCGTGGTGGTGCGGCGGCAGCTGGTGGGCCAGCAGTATTCGTTGTCGATGCGGATCGCGCCGTTCCGCAGTCTGGCGCGGGTCGTCTGAACATCACCCTGCGCGCGAACATCGATCCGAAGGCCGAGTTCAAGCAGATCTTCTACGAGGGATGGCGGAACCAGCGGGACTATCTGTACGTGCCGAACATGCACGGGTCCGACTGGCCCAAGATGCGCACGATGTACGAACAGTTGCTCCCCTTCGTGATGCATCGCGCTGACCTCAACTACCTGCTCGACCAAATGGGTGCAGAGATTGCCATCGGACATTCGTATGTCCGCGGCGGCGACATCCCAGAAGTCCCAGCCGCGAGCGGCGGCCAGCTCGGCGCTGATTTCACGATTGATCAGGGGCGATACAAGATCACCAAGATCTATGACGCCGAGAGCTGGAACCCTGACCTGCGCGCGCCGTTGGCGGGCCCGGGTATCGACGTGCGCGTCGGCGACTACATTCTTGCCATCAACGGCGAGGAGCTCCAGACACCGGACAATCTGTATCGCATGCTCGAGGGTACAGCGAACCATCAGGTAGTGCTCACGCTCAACTCACGCGCTGCGATGGACGGTGCACGTCGCGTGACCGTGATGCCCGTGGCAAACGATCAGGGGCTCCGCACCCGCGCGTGGGTGGAGCACAATCGCCATGTGGTCGACTCCCTCTCCAAGGGGCAGCTCGCCTACGTCTACCTGCCGAACACCGGTCAGCCGGGCTACACGAGTTTCAATCGCTATTACTTCGCGCAACAGGACCGGAAGGGCGCGATCCTCGATGAGCGGTTCAACGGCGGCGGTCAGGCTGCGGACTACATCATCGACGTGCTACAGCGCGATTTTGACGGCTACTTCAACAACGTGGCCGGCGACCGTATGCCGTTCACGAGTCCCGCGGCCGGCATCTGGGGCCCCAAGATCATGATCATCAATGAGATGGCGGGTTCTGGCGGCGACCTCATGCCTTGGATGTTCCACTATCGCAAGATTGGAACCCTGGTCGGCAAGCGGACCTGGGGCGGCCTCGTGCATACCGCCGACACGCCAGGCTTTATCGATGGTGGTTCGATGATCGCGCCGCGTGGCGGCTTCTTCCGCCGCGACAATCAGTGGGATGTCGAGAACGTTGGGCAGGCGCCGGATATCGACGTCGAGAACTGGCCGAAGGATATGGCGGCCGGGCACGATGCCCAGCTCGAGCGTGCCGTGGCCGAG
>Ga0114969_10000958_pt1 | contig 24418 bp, 21 predicted proteins | sample M_130807_MF_Meta_FD_87316 | JGI IMG/M metagenome (GOLD analysis project Ga0114969, IMG submission 87316) | Freshwater microbial communities from Lake Montjoie, Canada to study carbon cycling - M_130807_MF_MetaG | ecosystem: Environmental > Aquatic > Freshwater > Lake | place: Lake Montjoie...
GCGCGCTTCCTGCGTTGCGTGACTTTTGACGGCCTCGGCGAACACGCCTTCCGCGACGAGCGCACCGGTCCCGACGGCAAGGAGCGGGCTCATCCGATGAACTCGGCGCAGGCCGGTAAAATCGCCGCAGCCAAAAAGGGTGTCATGGTGGTCGGCTTCAACTTCGGTTGTGGTAGCTCGCGGGAACACGCACCGCAATCTCTCTGGCGCTTCGGCTTCACGGCCTTCGTGGGCGGTAGCTTCGCCGAAATCTTCTTCGGTAATTCCACCACCTTGGGCGTCCCTTGCGTGACCCTCTCCAAGGATGACCTCGCCGAGTGCGACGCTTTCGTCCGTGCTAATCCCGAGGTCGAAGTCACCGTCGACGTCGCCCAGCTCACCGTCTCCGCGGGGGCTAAGACCTGGAAGGCCGACATTGCGGCATCAGCACGCGATGGACTGACCAAGGGCAAGTGGGACCCCATCGCCGATCTACTCGAAGGCGCTGACTCTGTCGCCAAGACTGCCGGCGGCCTTGCTTACGTCGCCGGTAAGTAATCCGTCTCCTCAGTTAACAAAGAGGAGCTTAGCCCTTCCAGATGCGGAGAAGAGCGTCGGCCATGTCCGAAGGGGTGACGGCCACGGAGATACCGCACTCTTCGAAAATCTTGATCTTGGCGGCGGCGGTATCTTCGGCACCGCCGATGACGGCACCGGCGTGGCCCATGCGACGTCCAGCCGGAGCGGTGGCGCCAGCGATGAAGCCCGCGACGGGCTTCTTGCAGTGCTCCTTAATCCAGCGGGCGGCTTCGACTTCGGCATTACCGCCGATTTCGCCGATCATGATGATGGCGTCGGTTTCCGGGTCGTCGTTGAAGAGCTTGATGACGTCGAGGTGCGAGGTGCCGTTGACGGGGTCGCCACCGATGCCGACGCAGGTCGACTGGCCCTTGCCTCGGCAAGTGAGCTGCCAGACGGCTTCATAGGTGAGGGTGCCGGAGCGGGAGACTACGCCGACATTGCCGCGGCGGTGAATGTAGCCCGGAGCGATGCCGATGCGGCAACCGCCGTGGGACTTGTCGCCACGACCTGGGGTCACGACGCCAGGGCAGTTCGGGCCGATGAGGCGCGTACGGCGTCCGGCCATGGCGCGCTTGGCGCGGACCATGTCACGGACCGGGATGCCTTCCGTGATGGCCACAGCGAGATCGAGGTCGGCGTCATAACACTCCAAGATGGCATCGGCGGCGAAGGGCGGGGGAACGAAGATGGCGGAAACCGTCGCACCGGTTTGTTTGGCGGCTTCGGCGACGGTGTTGAAGATCGGTACCTTGAAACCATTGTGCTCGAAGACTTGGCCACCCTTGCCAGGGGTGACGCCAGCGACGAGTTGCGTGCCGTAGTCGAGGGAAAGGCGGGCGTGGCGCGCGCCGAAGTCACCCGTGATGCCTTGTACCATAAGGCGGGTCTTTTCGTGGACGAGAATAGACATGGAAGTGGGAGTTGTTCGGATTACTTGGCGTTGACCAGTTTCACGATTTTCTGGGCGGCATCGGCCATCGAGTCGCCGGAGACGATGGTGAGACCGCTGGCGGCGAGGGTGGCCTTACCAGCTTCGACGTTATTACCTTCGAGGCGGACCACGAGGGGTAGTTTCAGACCGGTTTCCTTGACGGCCTCGACGATGCCGAGGGCGATCACGTTACAATCCATGATGCCGCCGAAGATATTGACCATGATCCCTTTCACGTTCGCATCCCCGAGGATGATTTTAAAAGCCGCGGTGACTTGGTCTTTCGTCGCGCCGCCGCCGACGTCGAGGAAGTTGGCAGGGCTGCCGCCGAAATGCTGGATGATATCCATCGTGGACATCGCTAAGCCCGCGCCATTGACGAGACAGGCGATATTGCCGTCGAGGGCGATGTAGGAGAGGCCGAATTTAGAAGCCTCGATTTCCTTGGCATCCTCTTCGTTCAAATCGCGGAGCGCGACGACGTCAGGGTGACGGAAGAGAGCGTTGTCGTCGAAGGAGACCTTGGCGTCAAGTGCGAGGAGTTTGCCTTCTTTGGTTACGAGGAGCGGATTCACTTCGACCATCGCGCAATCCTTATCCCAATAGAATTGGTAGAGCTTGGTGACGAGTGTCACGCACTGTTTGAAGATCTCGCCGGAGAAGCCGAGGGAGAAGGCGATCTGGCGGGCTTGGAAAGCTTGGAGGCCCACGGCCGGGTCGACCTGGACTTTAAAGATCTTCTCCGGGGTGTGGTGCGCGACGTGCTCGATTTCCATGCCACCTTCGGTCGAGGCAACGATCACGGGGCAGGAAGTTGTGCGGTCGAGGAGGATGGCGAGGTAGTATTCGTCGTCGCGGCCGTCGGGGCGCTTGCCCAGGTTGGCGGCTTCGGTGAAGTAGATCGTCTGAACTTTGCGGCCAGCTTCGCCCGTCTGGGCGGTCACGAGGGTGTTGCCGAGCATCGCTTGGGCGTTCTCGAGCGCCTTTTCTTTGGTGGCGGAAAATTTGACGCCGCCCTTGAAGCCATTGGTGAAAGTACCTTTGCCGCGACCGCCGGCATGGATTTGGGATTTTACCATATAGCCGTGGGTGCCGTCGAGTTGCGCGAGGGCGCCCTCAAATTCTTTGGCCGTCTGCACGGCGGCGCCTTTGGGGACGGCCACGCCGAACTTTTCGAACAGCGTCTTGGCTTGGTATTCGTGAATATTCATGGAGAGGTGGGAAGGGGAAGGGGGTAGGGTCGGTCGCGCCCTTGGGCTACGACCGTGGCGAAAGAGCAGGGTCTTGGTTAACCCTTGAGTTCGGCTTCCTTCGCCTTGAGGGACTTTTCAATGTCAGCCGTATACTTGTCGGTGTGCGTCTGGATTTCCTTATCCGAGCGCTTCATCTCGTCGTCGGTGACGAGTTTGTCCTTGTTCGCCTTCTTTAAAGATTCGAGACAATCGCGACGCGCATTGCGGACGCGGACTTTGCCTTCTTCGGCCATCTGGGTGGCGCGCTTGGCGAGCTCCAGGCGACGTTCGCCGGAGAGCGAAGGCACGGGGCAGCGGAGGAAGTTACCTTGGGGGACGGGATTGATGCCGATGTTAGCCGACTGGATGGCTTTGCGGATGTCTTCCATGGCGCCTTTGTCGAAAGGTTGGACGACGATAGATTGAGCGTCGGGCGTGGTGATTGCGGCCATATCTTTCAGGCGCTGGGTCATACCGTAAGCTTCAATGTGCACTTGGATGTTTTCGACCATGCCGGGGTTGGCCTTGCCGGTGTGCAGGGTGCCGAATTCATTCAAGGTCCATTCGAAGGCTTTTTTCATATTATTGCCCCCGTCGGCGATGGTTTTTTTGATATCCATGGTGGTATGTTTTTTTGGTAAAAATTTAACCGACGATGGTGCCGATACGTTGGCCCATGACCGCTTTTTTGACGGCGCCGGCATCGGACATCGAGAAGACGATGATCGGTAGCTTATTGGCTTCGCAGAGCGAGAAGGCTTCGGCATCCATGACGCCTAGGCGCTTGGTTAAGGCTTCGGCGTGGGAGATTTTTTCGTAACGCTTGGCGTCTTTGAATTTCATCGGATCCTTATCATAGATGCCATCGACCTTGGTGGCTTTTAGGATCGCGTTGGCGCCGATTTCGTTAGCGCGTAAGGCGGAAGCGTAGTCGGTGGTGCAGTAAGGATTACCCGTGCCGGCGACGAAAATCACGATGCGCCCGCGTTCGAGGTGGCGGGTGGCTCGGCGTTGGATGAAAGGTTCGGCGATCCGGTCCATCGGGATGGCGGTCATCACCCGGACTTCGAGGCCGGCTTTTTCCAGACGATCCATCAAGGCCAGCCCGTTGATCACCGTCGCGAGCATGCCCATGTTGTCCCCCGTCGTACGGTCGGTGCCATTGGAGCGGGCGCCGGCCAAGCCACGGAAAATATTTCCACCTCCGACGACCACGGCGACTTGGGTGCCGATTTTTTGGATCGAGCGGAGTTCTTCCGCAAGACGATCGAGGACGGCGCTGTCGATGGCCTCGCCGGTTTTATCGTTACGCAAGGCCTCACCACTGATTTTTAGTACGATACGACGGTACTTCGGCTTTTTTGAGGTGGTGGCGGGCATACAGGGGAAATGAGCGACTCCGCCCCCAGCGTCAACCCCGCCTTGGTCTCGCTTGACTCCTTGGTATAAACCGCTCTTCAGTCCTATTACGCAGTCCGATGGTGTAATGGTAGCACAGGAGTTTTTGGTTCTCCTTGTCCAGGTTCAAATCCTGGTCGGACTACGTACCTTTTCACGAAATCCCGCCTTGGCTTATTGGGGCAAAAAAGCACCCCGGAGGGCCGGGGTACTGGAGGGGTGGGCTGTAGTCGGGCTTAAGCGCGGCCGAGGTATTCCTTGTTCTCGGTGCTGACCTTGATCTTCTCACCCTGCTTAATGAAAAGCGGGACGTTGACCGTGAGGCCGTTTTCGCAGGTCACGGACTTCTGGACGTTGCCAGCCGTGTCGCCTTTGACGGCGGGCGGGGCTTCGAGGACTTCGACGATGACCGAAGGCGGAAGGTCGACGGTGACGGGTTTATCTTCGACGAAGAGAACCATGTAAGAGGTGCCGGGAATGAGGAATTCCTTAGAGTCTTCGAGGGAGGACGCGGAGATGTAAAATTCATCATTGGTGTTCACGTCGACGAAGACGTAGCTGCCGTCGGCTTCGTAGGAGAGCTCGAGGGATTTGATGCTGTTATCAAAGACTTCAAAGCTGACTCCGATACCGCAGCGGACCGGGATCTTGGCGCCGGTTTTGATGGAGCGGAGTTCCATCTGGACGTAAGAGGCGTTGTTCGGGGGGGTGCGCACGAGACACTCGAGAACGATGCAGAGCTCACCATTGTAGCTCATGATGTTCTTCTTCTTGATGCGATTGACGGATATGGTTGCCATGGGAGTAAAGGCGAAGACAAGCCGTCCGCGCAGGGACGGTCAAGCCGGACTTGCCCCAAAGGGCGCTAAGGGCTGATTTAGCGCGATTTTATTAGGTCAGGACGAATCCTGACCTTGGTCTCACTCGAGGGTGAAGAGACAGCCGCCGATCTTGCCGATCGTCACGGTCGTAGAAGTCCCAGCGGTGGTCGTCGTGCCGGCGGGTGCCGAACCATCGGTGACGGTGGCGGGCAGCGAACAGAGCAGTTTTTTGATGGTACCGTAAAAGCTCATCAATTCTTCCTTCGAGCTTACGACCATTTCCACCGTTTTGGAGTGGGTGGTGTTAGGGTAGGTCTTGGTGACCAGGCCAGCGGTGGCGCTGTTATGCATGTTGGTCAGCTTCGACTCGATGGCGGTCAATTGGCTGGGGATGGGTAGTTTGCTGGCGCTGGAGGGGTCGAGGCCCTTGTTCTGCGCGTTGGCGGCCAAGGCGCGATTGCCGCGGTCGGCGGCGTCAGCCGAACCCGGAGGGCGCGCCGCATAGATGCGGAGTTGCTGGCTTGAGCCTTCCATGTCGATAACGACTTCGCTGACCATGATCGAACCGCTGGGGTATTCTTTGCTATAAATGACGTAGTCTTGAAAGGAGATGGACTCCACTTTGTCCGAATTACCGTAGAAGGATAGGTCGGTCCCGCTGACTTCGATGCCGAAGATCCGCGGGTTGTTGATGGTCGTGGTGTTTTTGGTGACCTTGAAGGCGTAGGCATCGGAGGTGAATGCCGTAATCGTGAGGGCGACGAAGGTCAGGGCTTTTGAGCTCATGGGATTAATCCTTTACGCAAGGGGGTGCCGAAGCAAGATTACAACGAATGCTGAGCTGCCAAAACCTCTCTGTTCAGGCGGGTCCCGATGGCCCGATGATTCTGGACCGCGCGACCGCTCGATTTTTACCCCGCGGCCTTAATGCCGTCATTGGTCCTTCGGGTTGCGGCAAGACCACCTTGATGAAGGCTATCCTCGGGATCTTGCCGACGACCGGTGAAGCCTACTTGGCGGGCCAGCCGATCACCTGTTCCGAAGACTTGGTGGGGAAGGTCGGATTCGCCCCTCAGTTCACGGCGGCACAGCCTCAGCTTTCGGTCGCCGAATCTTTGGATTACGCGCTGCGCTTGGCCGTACCCAGCGAGGCGGAACGCACCCGGCGTTTGGAGTTCGTTTTAAAAGTGACGGGGATGGCTCCGCATCGGGCTAAGCGCGTGTCTTCCCTTTCGGGCGGGCAGCTGCGGCGTCTTACATTGGGGCTCGAGTTGACCCTCGATCCTCCCTGCATGGTTTGCGATGAAGTCACCTCGGGCTTGGATCCGCAGTCGGAAGACCAAATCCTGGCCTTGCTGCGCGAGCTTTCGGAAAAACACGAAAAAAGTTTCGTCTGCATTATTCATAATCTCGGAAAATTAAACCTCTTCGATTGGGTGACGGTCGTTTATCAAGGCGATGTCGTCTATCAGGGCGCCCCCGCTGACTTGCTGACTTATTTCGGGATTCCGGACGGGTTGCGTCTTTATGATGTGCTCAACGCCCAAGATTTGGCGACCTGGCGCGGACGTTGGGAAATTCACCAAGCGGAGCATCCCGACAACTATCACACGGCGTTGGTAAAGACGGGCGCACCCTTGGAAATGGCCCCTTTGGCCGAGCCACAGGTTCCCGATGGTGTCTCGCAGTTCTTTACGTTGCTCGCACGTCGCCTGAAACTTTTCTTCCGCGATACTGGTTACTTGGGTCTGACATTGGCCATTACGTTCGGCTTCCCACTCTTGGTCATTATTTTCAACCTGGAAGGGAAGTGGGAGGTCTTAAAAGTGCCGATGGATCGAAACATGGCTTCCTTTGAAGCCGTCCAGCAGGCCGTGAATGTGCAGATCTCCAACGCGCAGGTGGCGGGTCTCGCCGCCGGCTTGGTGATGTTCCAGGTGATTTTGCTAACGCTCATGGGAGCGAATAACGGCGGACGCGAAATCTCAGCCGAGCGCGTACTTTACGAGAAGGAGCGCATGACAGGTCTTCGCCCCTGGGCTTATGCTTTTTCCAAGATCACCTTTGTTTCCATGGTGGCGATCTTTCAAGGCGTCTGGATGTGCGTATTCGTGAAGATGGTTTGCCGCTTCCCGGGACCTTGGCTGGAGCAGTCGGCGATCTTGGCCGCCAGTTGCGTTTCGATGTCGATTATCTGCCTAGGCTTTTCGGCCATGATGACCTCGCCGGAAAAGTCGTCTTTGCTCTCGATTTACCTGGTCGGCTTCCAGCTACCGCTTTCAGGGGTAGTCCTGGCCTTGCCGGCGGCCCTAACCTGGGTCTGCCGCCCCTTCATCAATTCCTATTGGGGCTGGTCGGGCTATATGAAGTCGATGATGGGGCAGCCGCTCTATGATGCCTACACGGCAAGCATGCCGAATCAGACGGCATATGTGGCCGACAATGCTCTTTCCCTGCTCGTCCTGCTGGTCCAAGGCTTGGTGGGCATTTGCCTAATCGTCTTCGGCTGTCAGCAAAAGCGCTGGAATTAAAGGATTGGAAAGCTCTCGACCTTAAGGGTAGGTAAATGACCCTACGAACGCTTCATCTTTACTTATAAGCAAAATCGCTGGAACTAATCCCAGACTTACAATAAGATAACCCCAAGTCCCGTTTTCATGTCCAAAATCAACCCTCTCTTTTTCGCCCTCGGTATCCCCGTCGTCGTAATTTTTATTTTGATGGCGATCGTGCTGCCGCGGATGGCCGGAGGCGGGAAGTTCGCAAGCTTATCGGCTTTCTCCGTCGATGCCTACCGCAAGGATTGGGCTACGCTCCAGGGTAACACCTACCGCTTGGACTGTCAGATCGAAGCCCAGCTCGCCTTCATCGAAGGCAAGGGTCGGGTGCTCGCCGTGAAGCCGACGGATGCCAAAATGGGGGCGGGTCGCATCCCGGTTTTCATCCCGGCGGGTTCCAACGAATCTTTTGAAGTCGGCCAACGCTACAAATGCAAGGTGCGCGTGAGTCGCGACCTGCTCGTCGTGGAGGGCCTCGAGCGCTTCTAATCATCTTACCATGCGTCACACTCTCTTAAGCCTCTTGGGTTGGTCGGCAATGGCCGTGCTGGGTTTCGCCCAAGCTCCCCCTCCTGATTCTTCTACTTCGGTCGACCATAAGAGCTCCACTGCTGAAGGTGGGGCGGATCGGGTCTTTAACGTGAATAGCGATTCCATGGATATGGACAACGGTACCATGCAATGGAAGGGAAAGACTTTTAATCTCGGTAGCTCGCGGGCGATGCGGGCGCGTTTTGAGCGCTACTTAGCTTCACCGACATCCTCGGGCGACGTGAAAAAGTACACCGAAATCATGACGCAGATCGAGAAGCTTCTGGCGCCGAATGCCATCAGCGAGGCCAATTATTATGCTAATCAGCAGCAGGCCTTTAACCTGCTGTTCCAAGCAGCTGAATATGAAATCGACGGCAATAACAGCCTCACCATCGCTTCTCAGGTTAAGAAAATCTGGACGATGCGTTCCGAGCTGCGTCAAATCGAAATCACAAAAAATCAGCTCGAAACCCTTCGCAAATCTCAAGAAGGGTTAATCATCAATCGGGCTGACCGAATCGAAGAAGCCAATGATGAACGGTCACAGGCTCCGTCCGGAAAAGGCAAGAACCCGCTAGCCAAGAGTGCCTCGGGGACGACCGAATTAGGCTATAAGGTAAAAGACGAAGCGCGGACCCAGGCCGAAATCATCGCCAAGAACGCCGAAATGATGGCGCTGGGCTTGAAGGCGCAGATCGAATTCCAATCACAGATGGTCGGTTTCTTGTTAGCCCGTCGTTATCGTCACTGCACCGTCGCCACCGCCTTTTATCGCGTATTATTCAAGGGCTCGAATCAGAGCATCAAGGTCGGTGCCAAGGAGGTGAAGGAATTCTTCCCCGTTTCCGATTTTGTTCCCACCTTGGAGTCCATCGATACTTTGGCTCGTGAGGCCATGAATGACGTCACGACTGGCATGCGCACCGTGGATGATATGGTCAAACAGGGTGAAATGTACGGCGCTTTCGAGCGTCTGCAGGAAACTTATTTCTTAGGTGAATTTGAGCCTATCGTCATGGCCTACGAGCAAAGCAAAAAGCGCGAAATGCTCGAGCTTTGGCGCGACTTACGCGAGTTGCAGCGCTTGGGCGACGAGCATGACCTCGGCAATGTTGAAGGGTATGTCAACAAGGTGCGCGGCCGTGCGCGCGACTTCCCGGGCGCCTCGATTCTTTCCAAGGTGAATAACGCGATCAATGCGTCCAATATGTCGTTGCTCTCCGCGAAGCAGGCGGCCCTCACCGGCGATACGGCTAAGGCGGAATTCGCCCTCGAACGCGCGACCAAGATCTGGCCACAAAATCCGGCTGTGAAGGAATTCGCCAATCAAGTCGTGAGCCGTCAAGATAAGCTATCCCAGATGGTGCCGGAATTCGATCGCATCGTTTCCGAGAGCAAGTGGCGCGAAATCTTTAACAAGAAACTGGAATTCGCTTTGGCGCTCGCCCAAGACAAAGAGCGCTCCGAAAAGCTGCGGCAGATCATCAACCGCGTCGGGGAGTTGGATGCCAACATCCAGAAAGCCTCCGTCCTGGCTTCGCAGAATAACCCTTACTTGGCTTGGGATGTCATCGTCGAGGCCAACCGGACCGAGAGCGACGACTTGGTCTTGGCGAAGACGCGTTCGGATATCGCTCCGCTCGTTGCCGATTATGCCAAGCTGATTGCTCAGGCGGAGAAATTAGAAAAAGAGGGGAGTGAGGCCGCGGCTTTGACCGCATGGCTTTCAGCTCAGGATCTAAATCCGGCCTCACCCGCTTGCGGTACCGCCGTTAAGCGCCTGGCCGTCCTAGTGGCGCAAAGTGCCCCAGCCAAGGTCGTGGCCACCACGCCCGCGCCACCGTCTGCGCCCGCAGCGGATGAGGTTCCGGTGCCGCCACGCCGCTAAGGGCTTAGCGGAGGCTGACGGGGTTGTCTTCGAGCGGATCGATGACCGTGACGCGCAAGTCAGTCTTGTGCGCACGGACTTCGTTCATGAGCGCATCGACGATTGTTGGCCGGTTACATTCCTTGCTTAGGTGGCCGAGGTAGAGCTCGGTCGCTTGCCATTCACGTAGCCCTAAGAGCAGATCGCGGGCCGCAATATTTGAAAGGTGTCCGAAGTTCCCACGGATACGTTGTTTGAGGTGATGAGGGCGGCCCGACGCGTCGAGCATCTCGTCGTCATAATTAGCTTCTAGCACGAGGATGTCGGCGAGGGCGACATGATGGCGGATGACCTCGGTGGCATGGCCCAGGTCGGTCAACCAAGTCACCCGACGGGCGGGGCAGGCATCGGCGGCGGGGCAATCGACGGCGCAGCCGACGGGATCAGCGGCATCGTGGGGGATGGGAATGGAAGTAATCTGGAGGCCGCGAAATTCAAACGTCGTACCCGTCTCAAAGATTTGCCAATCGGGGCGAACTTTGAGCGCACCATGGATGCGGCGAGCGGTCTCGCGGTTGGCGAAGACTTTTAACGCCGGGTTCTGCCGGATCAGGCCCGCAAGCCCAATGCAATGGTCAGAATGCTCGTGGGTGATGAAGACCGCATCGATGGAGCGCGCATCGAGGCTTAGTTTAGCCAAAGCGGCCTCGAGCCGAGGGCCTTGGAAACCCGCATCCAGCATCAGACGCACGCCATTGGTTTCGATGACCGAACAGTTGCCCGAGCTGCTCGTTCCAAGGATATGAAAGGCGAAAGACATGCGACGGAGGCCGATGCAACCCGCCCTTGGTCCGCCCTTCAAGCCACCATTCACCCTTTTCCGCTTGAGGCAGGTCGGGGTAGGAGGGAAAGTAGGCGCCACTCCCACCATGCCGTCCCTTCCTCGAGTTATCAGTATTATTATGGGTGGTGGTCGAGGCTCGCGCCTTTATCCCCTGACGAAGGACCGTTGTAAGCCGGCCGTGCCACTGGCGAGCAACTATCGCTTGGTCGATATCCCGATCAGCAATTGTCTGAATTCCGGATTTAACGAGATTTTCGTCCTCACGCAGTTCAACACTGCTTCGCTGCATAAGCATATCCAGCAGACTTACAAGTTCGACGGCTTCGGCCGCGGCTTCGTCGATATCTTGGCCGCTGAGCAGACGGGAGATAAAGAATCCTGGTATCAGGGCACGGCGGACGCGGTGCGTCAGAATCTCCACCACTATAATTTGAAGGACGAGGATCTGGTGCTGATCCTTTCGGGCGATCAATTGTACCGCCTCGATTTCGATGAACTGGCGCGGCAGCACATGGAGAACGCTGCCGATATCACCATCGCGGCCAAGGCCATGCCTTCGGATCAAGTCTCGGCGCTGGGTGTCATGCGCGTGAATCCAGATCTGCGTATCGTCGAGTTCGTCGAAAAGCCCAACAATCCAGCCGTCATTTCTACGTTGGTGTTGGGCGGCGCCCCCCGCGCCCGTCTTTCGGATAAGTCGAATCGTGACTACTGTCTGGCCTCCATGGGCATTTATATGTTCTCGGGCAAGGTAATGCGCGAGGCCCTGGCTGACCATTCCCAGACTGATTTCGGCAAGGAAGTAATCCCGGCCCTACTAGCGTCGAAGCGCATGATGGCCTATGTTTTTGACGGTTACTGGGAAGACATCGGTACCGTAGGTTCTTTCTGGGAATGTAATCTGACGCTGACCGATCCGGTGCCCCCGTTCGATTTCTTTGACGGACAGAATCCAGTCTATACCCATGCCCGCTACTTGCCGCCGGCGAAGTTGAACGGTGCCCGGGCCCATCGGGTGCTGATGGCCGATGGTTCCATCGTGGATGACTCTGAGCTCAATCGTTGCGTGATCGGCATCCGTTCTGTCGTTCGTGCCGGTTCCCGGCTTGAGAATGTGGTTATGATGGGGGCCGACTTCTTCGAACGCCCCTACGACTTAGCAAAGAATCACGAGCTCGGGCGTCCCGATGTCGGCGTGGGTAAAAATTGTCTCATTCGTAATGCGATTATTGATAAGAATGCGCGGATTGGTGATGGTTGTCGCTTGGCGCCTACGGGTTTGCCTGAGAAGTGGGAGACCGATGCGCTCTTTGTGCGCGACGGCGTGATTGTCGTGAAGAAGGAGGCCGTAGTACCTCCCGGCACGATTGTCGGAGAATGAAGACTTTCGGCCGTACCTATTGGTTTACTTGGGCGTTCTTGGTCTTAGCGGCAGCGTTGACGGGCGTGGCCTCGTTAAAAGACGCTTTCTTCGGCGGTCTTGTGGCGGCGATGTTCTCGACGGCTTTGACGCGGGTTTATGCCCGCTCGGGTGTGAGTTTTGCGCCGTTGATCGGCGCGGCTGCTGGTGCCCTTTGGGTTTTGCTGATGTTGCTGAAGAACAAGGTGTGGGGGCATGCGGAAGATTACGAGCAAGCCTCGTGGACGCTCGGCGTTGATATTTCAGTCCACGCCGCCGGTTTCGCGGGGGCAGGCCTGATGACCGCCTTACTTTCGAGGTTATCATTAGGACGGGCGGCGTTGGCCGGCTTTGCGCTCGCGGCCGCCATGACGGCGATTCCTTACGGGTTCATTGCCTGGGTGGATCATCGAGTCGCGGGCCCCGTGGAGGTTGTCTTTTTGGTCTCGACGGAAGTGGGCTCCGATCAAGGTCCCTATCGCGCGCCGGGTGCCGTGTTGGCCCAATTAAGCTCCGAAGAAATCAAAGAACTGAAGCAGAACCTCTTAGTGGTGTCGGGGCCGGGTGGAGATGAGGTCATCGATGAACAAGGCCGCCGTTATTGGCCCTTATGGCGTCGTCGCTTGATTTACCCAGGTAACCCGGGAGGTCCGGTCCGCAGTGCAATCGTCCTCTTGCCGCCCGATGTGATCGGTCGTGAATCCTGGAGTTTTCCGTTAAGCCTATCTCCGTCGGGGGTGCAGGTGGCTTATTTAAGTTTAGGCCAAAAGGTGACCGCAATGAATAAAGCGGTGAGCCAAGCGGTTACGCTCAAGGTCGCCACGGAAACAAAGAGCGATGCGTCGACCGTCACCGTAAATGCAATCAGTCTCGAGGTTTCCCGCTCATCTCCGGTGGGGAGCTTTTACAGCCCCGTCGCGGCTCGAAGTTTTCCCGCCGCTTTTGCCCGGGCGCCGGTGATAGCGTCGCCCGTCATCAAGAAAGACCTGATACGTCGTCCGAGCTTCGATACCCCAACTGAAGCGGTTAAGTAGTCGAGCTGAGGAAGTCGCGATGGAGTCCGGCGTACGCCCCGTTGCTGGCGAGCAGGGACTCGTGCGTGCCGCGTTCGACGATTTTACCATGGTCGAGGACGAGCACTTGATCGGCTTTACGGATGGTACTCAAGCGATGGGCGACGACGAAGCTGGTACGACCTTGCATCAGGCGGGCGAGGGCGAGTTGTAGGCGCGATTCCGTCAGCGTATCCACGGCGCTGGTCGCTTCGTCGAGCACGAGGATGCGGGGGTTGGCCAAGAGCGCGCGGGCAAAGGCGACGAGTTGTTGTTGGCCCAGTGAGAGACCTCGGCCTTTTTCAGAAACCTCGGTATGGATACCCTTGGGCAGGTCTTCAATCAGATCGAGACAGGCAAGGTCGCGGAACGTTTGGCGTACTTCTTCGTCGGTGGCATCGGGTCGGGCGGACTTGACGTTGTCGGCGATGGTGCCCGCAAAAAGGAAGTTCTGCTGGAAGACAAAACCGGTTTGCCGCCGTAAAGACGCTTGGCGGATATCCGCGAGATCGAGGCCGTCGACGAGCACTTGACCGCTCAAGGGCAGCTGGAATTTCGCAAGCAAACCGACGATGGTAGATTTACCAGAGCCGGTGTGTCCGACCAGCGCGATGACCTGACCAGGTTGGCTGATGAAAGAGATGCCATGAAGGACGGGTCGATCACGTTCGTAAGCGAAAGTAACCTCACGGAATTCAACATGTCCATTGAGCGGGGGGCATTCGACGGCCTCCGATTTATCCGTCCAGGAAGGAGCGGTGTCGAGGAGGCGGAAGTAACGTTCGGCCCCGGCCATGGCCAAGGTGGCTTCAGATAGCTGAGTTCCGATGATGGTAATCGGGGCGAAGAAAAGTTCGGCAAGGAAGAAGAACGTCACCAAATCGCCCACGCCGGTGCCCGTTCCCGAAAGCGCCGCCCAGCCACCCACCCCCACGAGGGCCGCGAGGAAGGCTTGGGCGTTTAACTCCAATAAAGGCAGGTAAAGCGCGCTGAGGCTGGCCGTCTTGACCACGTGACCGGCAAGGGTTTGCACCAGTCGGGTGAAGATGCCGGCATTGGTGTCTTCGCGAGCAAATCCTTGCGTGACGCGAATGCCTTGGACGGTTTCGGCCAAGGCGGAAGTGACCCGGGAAAAGCTCTCTTGTTGCACTCGCGAGGCATGCAGAATCTTGCCTCGAAAAAAGCCGTGAACCAGTAAGAGGCACGGCACGAGCGCAAGAAGTACGAGGAAAAGCTGGGGGTTCACCCAGAGCATCAGGCCGGCGGCGCACGTCATTTGGCCCAGAGAGACGACGGTGATGAAGAAGTTGTTTTGAATCCCGTTCCGCATCGCTTCGATGTCAGAAATCATCCGGCTGATTAGGCTGCCATGACGGCGTGCGTGGAAAAAGGCGAGCGGTTGGGTCAGCAATTGCTGCATCAGTTTATCGCGGAGGTCGCGGAGGACGGCTTCGCCAATCTGGTGCGCGAGACGGATGCGCCAATACAGGGCGACTTCGCCTAAGAGTACCGCGGCTGCGAAGATAATCAACCAGCGGAAAGTTTCAGCGGTTTCGCCCGCCGTCACCGGGCCTTTAATGATATGGGCGACGATCCAGGCGAGCGTCGGCAGGGCGATGGCACGAAAGGCGCAGAGCCAAAGCAACGCATTACGCTGACGGCAGTGGGGAGCGGTAAACGACAGGAGGCGACCGATGGTCGACCAGCGCAAGGGCAGCCGGTCAGGTTCTTCCTCGTCGGCGCGGGTGCGTTTGACCGCGATTTCCAAGCGATCTTTACTCATGCTGCTTCGCCCTCCGACTGAATCAATATCGCCCGCCGATAGTGCCCTTCTTGTCCCATGAGCTCGGCGTGGGTGCCTGTCTGGATAAGGCGGCCATGGTCGAGGACAAGGATGAGATCAGCTCGTCGAAGCGTGCTCAGGCGATGGGCGACGATGAAGGTGGTACGGCCTTCCATGGCGGACTCCATGGCCTCCATGATTTCCTTTTCGGTTTCGGGATCGATAGCCGAGGTCGGATCGTCCAAGAGCAGGACCGTGGGCTCGAGCAGCAAGGCACGGGCGATCGCGAGCCGTTGACGTTGGCCGCCCGAGAGATTGACGCCACCTTCGCCAAGGTGCGTTTCATAACCTTCCGGTAGGGCGATGATGAAAGCATGCGCTCCGGCAATACGGGCCGCGCGTTCGATCCGTTCCTGACTGGCGTCGGGGTGTCCGAAGGCGATATTGGCCGCGATGGTATTCGAGAAAAGAAAGTTTTCCTGAAAAACCATGCCCACTTGGCGGCGTAATTCGGTGAGGGGTAGCGTGCGGACATCATGCCCGTCCAAAGTCACGGAGCCGGTGCGTGGATCATAGAAACGAGGAATCAGTGAAAGCAGCGCCGATTTTCCGGCTCCCGTGGCGCCCGCGATGGCAATCCGTTGTCCGGGCCGGGCGACGAAACTAATATCCCGCAGGACCGTGTTATTATCCTTAAATTCAAAAGTGACGTTTTCAAAGCAGATCTTGCCGAGAAAACGACCCGGGGAACGTGCTCCCGGGGGAGAGGCGACGCCCGGGTCGGTATCGAGGATTTCAAAAATCCGTTTGGCGCCAGCCAATGAAACTTGGGCGTTATCGACCACCGCTGCCAAGGTCGTGACTTGGGAGGAAAATAACTGCAGGAGCCCAGCGAAGGCCACTAAGCCGGTTCCTAACGAGATCTCGCCGCACGAAACCATCCAGCCGCCATAGCCGATGAGAATGGCCATCGAGAGGCGATTGAGGCCATCGATCGTAGGCCAAAAGAGGGCGACCTCGCCGAATACTTTCCTCTTTTGGGACCGAATGGCCTGAGTCCAGCCTTTGAACCGTTCCATGATGCGTGGCTCCAAGGAGAAGCCTTTGACGACTTGGATGCCTTGGACGTTTTCCGAAAACCCCAAGACCATCCTGTCCATCAGGTCACGATTTTCTTCATAAGCTGGCCGGACCTTGTTAGAGAACCTGATCGCAAACCAAGCTTGGAAGGGCAGGACCGTGAGGCAGGCTAGGGTCAGGCGCCAATCCGTTCGGAACATGTAAATCGAGCAGGCGATGAGCGTGACCACGATGATGGCCAGTTGGAGCAAGACGCCTTCGATGAAAATCCGCACCGCATGCGCATCGGAGGTGACTCGGTTGATGATTGAACCGCTGGCGTTGGAATCAAAGAACCGGAAACTAAGTTGCTGCAGCTTGGCGAAGACTTGGGCTCGGAGATTGAAGACGATGCGACCGTGCAAGAAGCGTACCGAGATGAGCCCAAAAATAAAAGCTAGGGTGGCACGGAGCAGGGCGGAGACGAGAATACCGCCAGCCAACCACCAGACGACCGAGGCTGCGGCGGTGTCTTGCGGAATAAAGAAAGGTAGATGGGGTGCGGCGACGGCTGGGTCGGCGCAATGGCGCAAGTAATCGATAGCGATACCTGTCAACGCGAAGACCCCCACGGTAAGGAAGACCAAGAGGAGCTGCAGGCTCAGTAGCTGCAGGCAATCGGCACGGTAAGACCAGGCGATGCCTAAGAGCCGTCGCAGAGTTTGATCGCGCCCTTCAGCTGGGGGATGATCGGCGTGGGCGGACATGCGTCGTCATTCGCCTCGCCTTGGGGCGATGGCGAACGGCTCGTCAGCGTATCATCGTGCCTTCGTGGGACGACTTCTTGCGGAACTCGGCGCGGATAGCAGCGGTGAGCGGGCCGGGTTTGCCCGTACCGATTACGCGGGCATCGACTTCGACCACCGGAATCACTTCGGCCGCGGTGCCAGTAAGGAAGACTTCATCCGCATTCCAGACGTCGTAGCGCGTTACATTCGTTTCAACTACCGGGATTTTTAGCGTCGCGGCGATTTCAAGCGCGACTTGGCGGGTGATACCGACCAAGGCACCGGAGTGTGGGGCAGGCGTGATCAGCCGGCCTTTGTGAATCAAGAAGACGTTATCACCCGTGCACTCGGCGACATAACCCTGCTCGTTGAGCATGAGACATTCGTGGAAGCCGTGTTGCTGGGCTTCGATCTTCGCCAGAATATTATTCAGGTAGTTAAGGGACTTGATGGCGGGCGGGAGCGCCGCTGGGCTGATCCGGCGCGTGGCGGCGGTGATGATCCGCATGCCCGTCGTGTAGAATTCTTCTGGGTATAGCTTGATGGTGTCCGCGATGCAGATGATGGATGGCTTGGGGCAATTCTTAGGGGAAAGTCCCAAGTCGCCGACGCCGCGTGAGACCACGAGGCGGATGTACCCGTCCGTCAGGTTATTACGGCGGCAAGATTCACAGACGATGTCCGAGATCTCTTGACGCGTCCAAGGCATCTGGAGGCAGATGGCCTTGGCCGACATCTCGAGACGCTCGAGGTGCTCTTCGAGTCGGAAGACGCAGCCTTGATAAAGGCGGATGCCCTCGAAGATGCCGTCGCCGTAAAGGAAGCCGTGGTCAAAGACCGAGACCTTGGCGTCAGCCTTAGGGTAGAATTTTCCGTCGATGTAGACGTCCATGAGTGTGAAAAAATCAACCTTGGCGGGTTACCTCAGGTTTTTCCAGCAGAAAGCCCTCCAAAGCCCAATCTGACTGATATTAGGCCACCCTAAGGGTCAGGCGGAATTTCCCCGAGTCTTCGGGGGTAATCAAAGCTGAGACTTGCGTCGAGATAGGGCCGCCGAGGATTTGCCCGAGCGTGTGCGACAAGGTGGTGGACTGGGCGAGCAAAGTGTCGCCCGGCTTCTCGGGCAAAAGCGTAAGCTCAGCAGAGCCGTCATCGGCTTGCCGAAGCTGATAATGCGCGATGCCTGCCATGTCCGAAAAAGCCTGATCGATTTGCCGAGTCGTCACGAGGTTACCGGCAGAATTTTTCAGAGCGTCGCGCACGCGGCCATGAATATGGATGCCACCGTCAAACTGTTCGGCGTAATCGCCGATCTCATAACGGATTAGGGGGAGGTAAGGATTGGTCAGGGTAGTTGCCAGGAGTTGGCCGACTCCATCGTGGTTGCGGTCGACGATTTCAAGTTGCGCGGTTTCGGTGCTCGCCGTCGTGGAGCCATCCGACTGCTCGATGAGGAGATGTCCCGTTTCGCTCGAGCCGTAGAGATTGAAGAGGGGGACGCCAAAGACTCGTGCCATGATGCGACGGTGGGCGAAACTCGTATATTCGTAGCTGGTGAGAATGAAGCGCAGGGAAGGGAAACGCAGACCGTGTTGTTCGCAGTACAGGGCAAACCAGGCACCGTGGACTGGGTCCACATCAAGAAAGGAGGGCGCCCATTGCAGAGTTTCTTCGGCCATCTGTCGCATCTTTGCTTCGGCGAGGGTAAAGGGGATGCGAGACTGATTCACGAAAAGCGTGGAGCCTAAGGTGCGTTGCTCGACGTTGAGCCAGCGCGCAAAACAGCTGACGCCGCTGCAGCCGGGCGTGGTGAATACGGCCCGCTTTCCGGAGCTATTATCTAAAATCGAAGCGATGAAGGGATTTAACCGAAGCGCCCGGAGTTCTTGATCGGCCCACCAGGTTTTGCCGAAAACGACCTGCACGCTCGCCCCGGAAGTTCCGGAGGTGCTTTCTTCTTCGATACTCCCGTCCAGCTGCAGGGCTTTGAGGTCGAGATTCGAACTTAAGAAGCCTGAGGGCGAGTTATCGCGGAGGTCTTTTTTCGAAAGTCGCGGAAACTCGACCAGCCGACGGTCGGGATCCGCCAAGGTTTCCTGCCAGACTGAGGCTTGGTAGAAGGGCGCGGTGGACGCTTGTCTCCGGACGCACCCGGGCAATTTACCTGACGGGGTAAGATTGAGGGAAGTGATGGCGGAAGTCGTTAACATGCGAATGGCTTTATCCTTAGCGAATTTAGGCGCGGAAGCAAAACCGTAGGGGATTTTAACGAAATTAATTCTGCCAGTCTGCCGGCGTCCTTGGCCATTAAAAGGAGGCAAATAACCATAAAAATGTTATTATGAGCGGGGTAAAGTTATGAGGGTTGTAGGCTGTCCCGAGTCTGCCTATTTAACCGCATGCGATTACCCCGTCGTTCGTTCCTGCAGAAAGCCGCTGTCGCCGCCGTCGGCTTCACGATCATTCCCCGCCATGTCCTTGGCCGGGGCTTCATTCCGCCAAGCGAGACCTTGAACCACGTCATCGTCGGTTGCGGCGGCATCTCCAAGATGCATTCCGAGCCACGGATGACCGGCGCCCATCGCATTATCGCCGTCTGCGACGTGGATGCGGTACGGATGAAAGATAAATATGACCGCGTCGAGAAAGCGGGCGGCGGCACCCCGATCATGGCGAAAGATTTCCGCGAAGTGATTCATCTGCCCGATGTCGACGTGGTGCACGTCTGCACGCCACCGCATTGGCATGGGGTGATCGCCGCCGCCGCCGCCCGGCGAGGTAAGGCGGTTTGGTCGGAGAAGCCTTTGACCCGTACGATCGGCGAAGGCCTCGCCTTGAGTCGGGTGGTCAAGCAGACGGGTGTGCCCTTCCGCGTGAACACGTGGTTTCGCTTAAATCGCACGAATTATTATGGCATTGGTCCGGCTCGTGAAATCAAGCGCGTGGTGGCCAGTGGAGTATTAGGCGGACCCTTGACGGTGCGTCTGGCCCCGGTGGGGGGGATTGCTTGGAAGGTAAATCTTTGGGTGGGTAAGCCGAATCTCGCACCCGAAGCCATCCCCGCGCATTTGGACTGGGACATGTACTGCGGCCCTTCGCAGCTGATTCCTTATCACCCTCACCGCTGTCATGGTTCCTTCCGGGGTTATTGGAATTTCGACCAAGGCGGGTTGGGCGACATGGGTCAGCACTTCTTGGACCCCGTCCAATATTTCCTCGGGAAGGACAATGAATTCCCCGTTACCGTTGAAGCGGATGCACCGGCACAAGATCCGATGGCCTGCGGCGTCTGGAAGACCGTCACGCTGACCTATAAGGATGGTACGCGGATTATTTTAGAATCTGAACTGGCCGAGCGTAATCCCGAAAACGCCTTCATCGAAGGGCCTAACGGTAAGCTTTTTGCTAACTTGCGTTCCGATAAGCCCGAACTGATTCGCAAGGCAGCTGAGTTCCCCCTGCCTGAATACCAGGAAGATGATTTCGACCTTTGTGCCCGCGAGAAACGTCCTTTCGGTTACGGGGTCAACGAAGCTTTCCATAGCTCAACCTTGGTCAATTTAGCTGGTTTGGCGGTGCGCCTCGGCCGCAAATTAACCTTCAGGCCTGACGGCTCGGGGTTCGTCAACGATGCTCAAGCCGACCGGTTACACTCCCCGGTTTTACGTGGTAATTGGTCCATCTGATTCCCACGACTTCTTTTTATGAAAAACAATTTTTCTATTTATCTGGGTGCGGCCTTACTGCTCGTGGGTTGCGCCCATGCGCCCGAGGGCGCTGTCGCCGCCGACTCGTTCAGCCAGTTGAGCAAGCCAGCCGAACGACTTCAAGCCCAGCAGGCTATCATGGATTTTTCACGGACTTTCGCGAACCCTTCCCCAGCGTCTAAAGTGTGGTTTGAGCAGCTTCGGGTCACCCTTACGACGACCGAAGATCCTGAAGTGAAAGCGGCTTTGAGTCAGGCGATCTTGCTTGATCCAGAGGGTCCGACTAAATCGCCCATCGGCAAAGCCGAGGTCAGGTATTTCCCGTCTCCCGCTGGAACAACGCTCGCAACCAAACTCGCGGAAACGGAACGCCAACTTGATTTGAAAGTGCCGAGCAAGGAATGGGTGCTCACAGCGGCGGAGTTAATCGAGCTTACTAAATCCGAAGATTTTGCGACGGCCCAACGTGCCAACCGTTTATTACGTCGCATCAGCCCAGTGTCGGCCGCGCCCATTCTTTGGCAACGTCTCGCCCAACTGACGCAACGTTCGCAGGTACAAGAGGTGGAAGATGAGATTTTACGTTTGCCGGTGGGTGTGGTGAACAAAGGCGCGCCCAGTGCTCCGGCGGGTCCAGCGCCTGCCCAAAAGGCGGCTTGGTTACGTATCGTAGCGGTTCGTAAGACCATCAAGGTGAATACCGATGCCGTCCTGCCATTGTTGGCCGGGCCGGCGAATGAATTGACCGAAGCAGCCTGGGATGCGGCTCCGTATTTGTTCAAAGCAGCCGATCGTCCTAAGTTGGAAGAAGCGGCTAAAGGGCGATCTGAACGCTTGGCGCCACGCATTAAGGCTGCATTAGGACAATTGAAGTAAGGTTTAACCCTTGCTCTTGTCGCTTGCCGAAAGGCGGCGGTGGCTTTGCTATGGTGTGATGATGATAGTCGCCAACAAAGAGAATTCACCCAACCTGATCCTTGCGGGGTTCATGGGGACGGGGAAGTCCGCCTTGGGTCGGCAGCTGGCCAAACGCTGGCGGCGGCAATTCCTTGATACCGATGATTTGGCCGAAAAATTAGCCGGCCAATCTGTCGCGGATATTTTCGCTCAACATGGCGAAGAACATTTTCGTAGCCTTGAGCGCCAGGTGGTCGAAGGACTTCTGCCCGAATTTGGGGCGGTGATCGCCTGCGGGGGTGGTTTGGTCGTCCAGTCAGGCATGGGCGAACTCGTCCGGTCCAAAGGTATCGTTGTCACACTCTTCGCTTCGGTGGACACAATCCTTCGTCGCACCTCAGGTAATTCACGCCGACCGTTGCTCAAAGGAGATGATCCCGAAGCCAAGATCCGTGAACTGATGAAAAAGCGTGAGCAGGCTTACATGAAAGCTGGCATCGCGGTTTACACCGATGGGCGATCACTGCAGCAGCTTTGCGTGATTGTGGAGCGCGTCTATGAACGTGAAGCGCGCGCGTTGATCAAGAGCCCGCCGAAAAAGGGTTAGTCCAGGCGTCGCTGGCGGGAACGAGGTCGCGTTCTTGGTGGACGATTCCCAAGAAATCTTCCCGGCTGATATGGAAGGCGCCCAAACTGGCCAGATGGGGGGTGCTTAGTTGGCAATCAATCAAAACATAGCCGCTGGTGCTTAACCTTTGGACCAGGTGGGCAAAGGCTACCTTTGAGGCATCGGTCCGGGTGTGGAACATCGATTCACCGTGGAAGAGGCGACCGATGGCGATTCCGTAAAGGCCTCCCACGAGTTCGCCTTCCCAGCGGACTTCGATGCTGTGGGCGATGCCTAAGCGGTTGAGCTCGGTATAGGCTGCGATCATCGGTTCCGTAATCCAGGTGCTGGCTTGGCCGTCGCGTTGGACGGCGGCGCAACTGCGCATCACCGTTTCGAAGGCCTGGTCGCAGGTGACTTGCCAGCCTTTTTTCCGGAGGGTTTTACGGAGACTGTCCGTCAGGCGGAAATCCGCCGGAGTCATCACGAAGCGAGGGTCTGGGCACCACCATTCGAGGGTTTGACCCGAGAGACACCACGGGAAGATACCGGCACGGTAAGCAGCCAGCAGACGCGCCGGTTCCAATGAGCCCCCACGCGCCAGAGCCCCACGTCGGGGTGCTTTCGCTGGGTCGCCATTCGTCCACTCGGGCATCGTCCTTGAAGTCAAAGACGAGCCGGTCGGAGCGCAAGGTTACTTGGTGATGTTGTAAACCGACGGAATGGAAATGCCGAGTTCAGCGGCGATTTCGCGGACGGGAACGTCCTTCTTGCGCATTGTCAGGGCCTTAGAGCGCATCGTGTCCGAGATCTGAGCGCGAGCACGGTTAGGGCGAGACATCATCTTGACGAGGCGGCGGGCCAGCTCGTTCTTAGAGAGGGAGGCGACTTCACGCTCGATTAGGCTCTTACGTTCGGTGTGCTCGTCTTCCCAGCTTTGGACGGCGAGGTCGCGTGCTCGGGCGAGAGCGGCCCGGACGAAAGCGTCTTTGCTGGTGAATGAGGTAGGTGCGAGGTCGATTTTCATTTTTTAGTTTATTTATGCAGATTGAGCTAACTGTTCGTACTTATGAGTAGAGCCGATTTTGATTAAGATGTTCCTTAAACTCTATAATATAGCCAGAGATGTCAAATGCGTGATGAGAAATTTGACTGATAATTTACAAATCACTTTTGCCTATTTAGGCGCTCCATTCGAGCATCCGGCGGAGCGGAGCTTCGGCCGCCAAGCGAATACTTTCGGGCATCGTCACCTCGGGTTGGCCGTTAAGTAGGCAGTCATGCACCTTCTGTAGCGTATTCATCTTCATAAACTTGCACTCATTACAGGCGCAGCGATCGGTCGGCGCGGCGACAAAAGTCTTGTTAGGCACTTCACGACGGAGGCGGTGAATCATCCCAGCTTCTGTCGTAACGATGATAGTGTCGCTGACTTGGCTTCGGCACCAATCGACCATGAGTTCGGTGGAGCAGACCCTATCGGCTAAATCTCGAACGGCCTCGGTGCATTCGGGGTGAGCGACGATGGGCGCTTGGGGGTGCGCTGCTTTGGTGCGTAGGAGGGCAGCGGGGGTGAATTGGACGTGGGCGTAACAATTTCCAGGCCACAGTTGCATGGCACGGCCGGTTTTGGCGGCGACCCAGCGGCCGAGATTTTGGTCGGGGATAAAAAGAATGGGGCGATCAGCCGGCACGCGATTTACGATCTTGCTGGCGTTGCCGCTCGTGCAAATGACATCGCTCAATGCTTTAACGGCGGCGCTGCAATTGATGTAAGCCACCACGTAAAGTTCGGGGTTGGCTGCTTTGGCGGCCGCAAGTTTTTCGGCGGGGCACGAGTCAGCCAAGGAACAGCCGGCGTCCATGTCGGGGAGCAAGACGCGCCGCGTGGGGTTCACAATTTTCGCCGTCTCCGCCATGAAGTGCACCCCACAGAACACGATGGTCGAGTTCTGGGCAGCAGCGGCTTTGTAAGCCAGACCGAGCGAATCACCCACGTAGTCGGCGACTCCCTGGATGTCTTCGCATTGGTAATTATGGGCCAGAATGATGGCGTCTTTGGCTTTCTTGAGCGCGATTACTTTTTTCTGTAAGTCCGAAAGCGGAAGTCCTCCGGCGGGGAGGGGCGGGAAGACGGTGGCGATAGGGTAGCTCATCAGGGTCGGAGATTTTTGCGTTTTTGACAACGTTCACACAGGGCGGTGACTTGGAGTTTTTGAGAAATCGGACGCATGCCATGCTTGGCCGCCACGGCCTTGCCGTACCACTCCATGAACGGAGCGTCGACTTCGATGATGGTATCGCAACTCTCGCACACGAGTTGGGCGCGGAAATTTGTCGTCCCGATTTCGGCTAAGTAATATTTATGATCACGACCCAC
>Ga0114969_10000959_pt1 | contig 24409 bp, 19 predicted proteins | sample M_130807_MF_Meta_FD_87316 | JGI IMG/M metagenome (GOLD analysis project Ga0114969, IMG submission 87316) | Freshwater microbial communities from Lake Montjoie, Canada to study carbon cycling - M_130807_MF_MetaG | ecosystem: Environmental > Aquatic > Freshwater > Lake | place: Lake Montjoie...
CTTCTGCAGCTTTCTTTTCTGCTGCTAGTTTTTCTGCTAATGCCTTTGCTTCTGCTGCTGCTTTCTCGGCGGCTGCCTTTTTTTCCGCTGCTAGCTTTTCTGCGAGCGCCTTTTCCTCTGCTGCCTTAATCTCTGCCGCCAATTTTTCAGCCGCCAATTTTTCACCAAGTGCCTTTGCTTCAGCTGCGGCTTTCTCTGCCGCTAGCTTTTCAGCCAATGCCTTCTCTTCTGCAGCCTTTTTAGCCGCAATCGCTCTTTCCTCAGCTGCCTTCTTTTCCGCAACCAATCTTGCCTCTTCTTGCAACTTATTGAACTTGTAGCCCTCACTATTCTTCAGTGTCAATTCATATCGAAATGCCTGCTCAGCCTTTTCCGCCTCGGTCGCTTGAGCAGCTGTAGGTTGCCCAGAAAGCAAGTCCTTTTCAGCTATCTTTTTTTCCAAATCATCCAATTTTGGCTTGATTGTTTTTTCATAAGCGGCTTCAGCTAAAAAAACTTCTGTACTAGGCATAAATACGACCTTAGCGACAGGTTCGTCAAAGGTAAAAGCTGTTCCGTCCTTTGGAAATGCAAACATTCGCGCTTGAACTTGCATTGACATATCTTCTTGGGGAAATCCAGATGGAAGCGCCGTATTGATCAACATTGTTTCTTTGACATAACCAGCCTTCTCGATCACGACCTTGAAATTTTTATTGTATTCAAGATGAAAAACAAATCGACCGATATCACTAGTTGTGTATTCCGTCACTATTGCAGCGCCCTCATACACCGTAACATGCGCAGCACCTACGCCTTTGCTTTTTTCTTTGGTATATCCAACAATCTCTAAAGTCGGTTTTTGAGCCGAAAGAACCATAGGTAAAAAACTCATTGCAATGAGTCCTATATATTTTCTGATAAGTAATTTCATGACAGGATGTTAAGAGCGGAAAATGTTAATTCAAGCGCGAAAATAAGAAAGAATTGTGCTTTATCACAGCATTAGCAAAGAAAGAATTGCGCCAAGCGTTGATTTTTATGATGTGAATTCCTGAAAAATTGCGACGAAAACACTATTTCGAGCGAGCTACTTCGTCTCGCTGTTGTATGCAGTTGCGGTGATCGAAGTACCGTTTTTGAAATAATATACTCCACCATAACTGTATTTCACTTCCTTGTATTCATCAGCTTTTCCGGCCTTCACCACAATCACCTTATTAATAATGCGCTTTGCTTCCGTCACACTTTCGCGAGTAATCCCTTCTGGATACTTTTGAGCAAGTTCGGAAAGGTATTGTTCCTTCTGCTCCTTGTTAGTGAAATCAACTTCCTTCGTGTCGGTGCTTTTCGCGATGGTCGTCTGATCCTGTTGCAATTTTTCCTTATAGCGTGCAATCGCTTCCTCTTTGCGTTTTCGCTCTATTTCTGCAGCTTTCTGAGCAAGTCCTTCTTGAACTGTGATTGCCGCCATAGAATCGGCAATTGCTTTTTGTCGCAAGGCCTTGAGTTCCGATAATCGCTTTTCTTCTGCAGCTTTGGCATTGGCGGCAGCAGCAATTTTTCGCGCAACTTCTTCTTGAATAGCCAATCGTTCTTCTTCCTCTTTACGTTTGCTTTCAGCAGCATCAGCGGCAGCTTTTGCAGCATCAGCCTTTACTTTCTCCTCTGTAGCCTTAATTCTCGCCTCTTCGGCCAATTTCATTGCCGCTTCTTCTTTTTGTTTTGCCAATTCGGCCTTTGCTTTTTCCTCTTCAACCTGACGCTTACTAATGGTAAGCAAAGCATTGCGCACAGAATCCTGCTCGGCCTTCACCTTGGCTTCTTCAAGCGCCTTTAAACGCAAATTCTCAGCTTCCACTCGCAGCTTTTCTTCTTCTGCCTTTTTTAAATCGAACTCAATTTTCTCCCGCGCTTCCCTCGTTTTACGAACCTCTTCGAGGCGTAACATTTCATTGGCTTCAGATTTCAATTTGGCCTCAGCCTCTAGCTTTTTCAATCGCTCAGCCTCCTCCGCTTTTCGAGCAAGATCCTCTAATCTCTGTTGTTCATCGGCTTTGGCTTTTTCAGCTTCCGCGACCTTCCTAGCTTCTTCTGCTACACGAGCCTCTTCTGCAGCTTTGGCAGCCAATCTTTGCTCTTCCGCATCCTTCGCTTTCTTGTCTTCTTCTGCTTTTTTAGCAAGTGCAGCGACTTTTTCCGACTTCAGTCTATCTTCTTCTGCCTTAATTTTTGCAGCCTCATCCTCTTTGCGCTTTATTTCATCTGCTATCGCTTTCGCCTTCGCTTCTTCGACCGCAATTTTAGCGGCCTCAGCGGCCTTTTCAGCCTTTACTCTTTCTTCCTCCTCTTGCTTTTTACGTTCTTCTAACAATTGCCTTTCTGCATCGGCGCTTTGTTTGGCGGCATTCATTTTTAGCTCTTCTTCATTCCTTTTGCGCTCCTCTTCATCAGCTTTTTTCTTAGCGTCCGCCGCCGCTAAACGAACCTTTTCCTTGTCCGCTTCTATCTTCAACAGCTCCGCATCTCTCTTTGCCTTTTCCTCAGCCGAGGCTTTATTGGCAGCATCTTCCAATTGCTTTGACGACACAACCGCTAAACGATCTGCATCAGCTTTCAATTTCAATTCAGCCTCTTTCTTCTTCGCCTCAATTTCTTTCAATCTCGCTGTTTCAGCTGATTTAATTGCTTCTGCTTTGAGCGCTTCCTGCTCTGCCTTCTGTTGATCAAACGCAGCTTTTGATGCTTGGTCGCCTAGATTCTTTTTTCCTGCATCAACCACTAAATTTTTATCGTCAATTTTCTTTTCAAGATCGTCTAACTTTGCTTTGATCGATTTGGCATAGCTCAAATCGTAATTAAAATCTTGGATATCTTCTTGAAAAAATACTTTGGCCACGGGCTCCTCAAACTTCAACTCAGAACCATCTTTTGGAAAGGCATACATTTTCAAGTAAACGTCTTTCGAATTGTCTTCGAGCGGGAAATCCTTAGGTAAAGTAGTGTTCACCGTCATAATCTCTTTTACGTAGCCGTCCTTCTCAATTACTACCTTAAAATCTTTGTTGTAATCCAAATACAATTCATAGCGACCATTTCCTGTGGTCGTATATTCGGTTACAAGGGTTGATCCATCAAAAACAGTAATGTGCACACCAGCTACCGGCTTCCCTTTATCTTTAGCAAAACCGACCAGTTCCAGCGTTTTAGCTTGCGCCAACAACTCAACACTCCACAACGAAAGCAACAACACAACAACTATCTTACAGAAATTCAACTTCATAGCATTAAAAAACAATAATGTAAAAAAACAAAGTGCTTAAAAGTAGGGATTTTTTTTATTCGCAATATACTTTGACAAAATCTTCGACAACCGCCATTTTCATCTTTTTCGCAGCTTTCATATAAGCATCATCGGCCGCTTTATCATACGACTGCTGCACACCTTTCACCGCATGCAAAGATGTTTGATACAACTCTGTCATGCTTTTAATGTTTTTAAAAACCACATCAACATTCAATGTGGAAGAGAAAAACTGAAAATCCGACTGCTGAGAGCTGCCCGCATCCGATGACTCCCCATGAATTTCAATGAGTAAATCGGCTTTTTCAATTGCACTTACAGAAATAAAACCTTTTGCCGCCAAACCTTCTCGTAAAGCCATATCCAAAATGTTTTTCACCACAGGGTGACCATTGTTCTTTTCTACCGACTTAACCATAACATATACAGGTTGAACTTCAATGTGCACCACATCAGGTGAAGGGTTGGCGAGGTTCAGCACTTTTGTAACAATAGCCGAAGCGCCTGACTCCTTAAGTAATTGTTTGACATTGAGCTGAACACTAACATATTGCTCTTGCGTTTGTCGTGACACCTTCCCCAACTCCACCTTTACGGAGCCTGACGCGTCACTAAGCACTTCGGAATACGAATGCATTTGCTTCTTCAATTCAGCTATCATTGGAACTCCAACCATTAATTTCCCATCGCCATTTTTTACCGTAAACTTAACAATGCCGGCATCGCCCATTTTTACTCTAAAAACCTCCGTTTCAGAATCGATTACTATTTCATTAACCAATGAGCGATAACCATTGAATAATTCATTTCCCAAAAATACTTTTTGGTTTTCCACGTCAGTTTCCAAAGATTGGTCAAGGTAATTTTTTATCTTCTCGATTCCTGAGATATAAGCAATAGCAGCTTCTTTAAAACGACCATCATTTCTATAAACACGCGCTTTTAGCAAAAAATCCTTGCCTTGATTCACTGCGTCTTTCAACAACTTCTGCTTGCGCTCTAAATAATCCGCCTTTGACAAATGATAATAAACCCAATACGATTCTTTTGTTTCGTAGGCCTCCACTTGATCATAACCTTCTATTTGCTCATTTACCGTTACGCGAATATCTTGCTGAAATTGCTCTTTGTATAGATTGTCCGACTCCAACTGCGACAGCACTGACTCCGTAGAAATATTCACGGAAATTTCAGCCGCCAAATTATTCAACGCATTTTTTCGCGCTGCCTCCAAATAATCAGTTGGAAAACTTTTTTTTGAAGCATAACCAATCCCAACATAATAACCACCGTCAACAGGACGAGTATTTACCCAATCAGGCATTGCCTTCGCTTCTGTTTTGCCAACAGTATTTTCGCCTTTACGAGCCGATTGACATGCACTGAAAAACAACAAAATCAATACTATATTAAATTTCATCATTTATTTTCTGGATTAAAACTGTAAACCGCTTGAGCTGCTGTTGCACCTATTTTATCATACAATGCAGAGGTCAAAACTTCTCTAGAACTTAAAGTTCGAGGTGCCGAAAAAAGTGCATCAAGCTGTTTCTTCTCATTGCTACCGGTGTACACTTTATCACTGGTATTGTTTTGTGTTTGTGACAGCCAAGTTCCCGGATACAACTGCGAACGATTGCCATCATATGAGGCATAATGCACAGTACTCGAGGATGTTTCAGTGACAATACTGGACATTAAAATCTCACCCGTTTCTGTAGAAATCAATTTATACTGAAAAGAAGAAGTTACCTGTCTATTTCCAGTATACTCCACATAGTTCACTTTGTTGTAATTTGTTTCTGAATAATATTGTCCATTCTGCGGATTCAATTTCTTTACCTGATAAGCCTCATATCCCTTAATGCGTTGCGAAACAACAGGATTTTCCGACACTTTAACCGCTAAAAGTTTTCCCATTAAAATTGCCTTCGCGCCAATCATATTGCCCGCATTTGCTGCAGAACGCTCATCCACGGCACCAATCATACCGAGCTTTTGCTCCTTCAACAACACATCAATATTTTGGCGATCAATTACTTTTAAAAATGGCCCCTTATTTTGAAGCACATCATTCATCAATTTTGCAGCAATGTGATCTGAAGCACCTCTCTCATACGTAACATTTTCAAATGGCATAAATGCAATCGTGTACTGCGCATCAGCTAAGGCTTCTGCCATCATCGCTTTCGCATTTTTATAATCGTCTTGTTGCTGAACTACTTCTTGAAATGAATAGTATGCCGCTCTGTACTTCTCTTTTTTAACAGCATCAACCCCACGGCGGTAAATAGGCTCAATATGTGCGTATTTTTTTAACGAAGCTACATCTTTGTAATCAGGTTGTAAAAAAATAATTTCATTAAAAATGATCTCCGAAGCACCAAACTCTTCCTTCCCCAACAATTCATTTGCTGCCGCAAATCGTTCGTCAAGATACTGCAACTTCACCTGCTCAAAATCATCTTGGTATTGCGACGGAAAACTAAGCTCCACCTTTACCGCAGAAACTCTATCTTGAAAAGTTTTCATTTCAATGAAAGAATATACAGCTGTTTTTTTATCACCGGAATTCAAAGCTTTAAAGAAAATCGACTCTTGATCATCAATCACATGCTGACCACTTGCCTTTAGCGCCACTTTTGCTTTTATAAAATCGGGTTTAGCCGATAAAGCTCTTAAAAAATATTCAGAAGACTCTTTATACATCCCTGCTTCAGAAAGCTTGTTCCCCTTTCGCGTTAAACTCTTCGGACCATTACAGGCAAAAATTATTAACAATAAGGCGATAGTAAAATATGAGTAAATGTTTTTCATCTGTTTGTTATATAATTTAGATTTACCGATGTGAATTAACAAATATTGTTCCACTTCCGCAAAGGTACTAATAGAATTTTGGTTATAAACAAGTCGATATCCGCTACTATCCTCAGTCTCACCACTGTATTAATGTTTTCTTGTGGAAGCGAAAATAGTGACGCAAGTAGCAGCAACGATCACAGCAGCGCAGAAAACGCAGTGATCGTTCACCCGCCAGTCCCAGTAGACAGTGTTTTAGTGAACAAAATAAAATTGTTTCTCGACAAAAAATTAGACAATAGTTTTTTCAGCGGAACCATCTTGGTTGCCAAAGACGACAACATATTATACGAGGCCTGTCAAGGGTTAGGCGACTACAAAAGACGTGACGATAGTATTTGCATGAACTCCACTTTCCAATTGGCTTCAGCAACAAAACCATTTACCTCTTTCGCAATACTTCGTTTGATTAGCCAAAAGAAACTGGCCCTAACCGACACCGTAAATCAAATACTGCCCAACTTTAACTTCAAAGGCATTACAGTTGAAAATTTACTGTCGCATTTTTCGGGACTTCCCAACTACATGTATTACACCGACGAACACTGGGGATATTGTGAAGGCAGCATCACCAATCAAGATGTATTAAAGCTTTTCAATGAACATGGCGCTGGTGGCGGTCGTCCAAATTCGCATTTTTACTACAACAATACCAATTACTTAGTACTGGCGTCCATCATCGAACACATCTCTCATATGCCTTATGAAACATATATGAGAGACTCTATTTTCCTACCCATTGGAATGGAAAACACACGCATCTTCAACAACAAAAACCGCAGCGAACTAGTAAATGCTACATACGGACACTTGGCCGATCTTCGTCCACTTTACTACGACTACCTCGACGGTGTTGTTGGTGACAAAGGAATGTATTCAAGTGTTTACGACCTCTTAAAATTTGACCAAGCACTGTACGACGAAAAGTTGGTGCCAAAATCACTTTTGGCCCAAGCCTTCACACCACATGAAAAAGCGAACACACAAGGTGGATCGTATGGTTTAGGATGGCGCTTGCGAAGCAACACAAACTTTAAGCAAATCGTTTATCACAGCGGTTGGTGGAAGGGCTACAAATCTTTGTTTATTAGGGTTCCTGAAGTGCATGGCACCATCATTATTCTCTCCAATTCAGTCCGCGGAAGCTTCTTCCATGTTGACGAACTCGTAAATTTATTCGCCGAATGATTTTATATTCGGATGTTTTCCAATAAATTTAGGGGCTAAGTAATAAAAATGACGAACGAGATTTTACAAAAAATAGAGGCCATCCTTGCGTCAAACGCAATGATTGGTCAAGAAAATGCTATTGAATTATTGAAAAATGAATTCTTAGAAAGCCTCATCTCCCAAGAAAAAACAGACACTGAAGAGGAATCAACGAAAGTCATAGTCGAACAAAAAGAAGCGTTTCAAAAACTGATACAGCACTTTCAAACCAAACTCGGTATAGAGAAAGCTGCCGCCGAAAAGAAGAAAGATCAAATTCTGGCAGCGAAACAAGACTTGGTGACAAGGCTGCAACACGTGATTCAAAACGAACAAGAGATAGGCAAAGCGATACAAATCAAAAAAGAATTGCAAACCGAATGGAGTACCATTGAAGACCATTCCTCAGCCGCAGTGCGTCAAGCAAACCAATTGTTTCACAAATTATTAGAGGATTTCAACTACAACCTCAACTTGTACAAAGCCATTAAAGACCACGACTTCAAGCGCAACCAACAAATTAAGGAAGAAATATTGACACAACTTGGCGAGCTTCTCAACAAAGAAAGTTCAATAGGTGATGGTTTCCGCGTATTGCAAAAACAATGGTTTGAAACTGGTCCGGTCAAACGCGAAATGCAAGATGATTTTTGGCAAAAATTCAAAGATGCCTCACAAAAGGTAATTGATAAATTGGCCGAGAAAAAAGAAGCCTCTAAAACAAAGGAAAAAGAAAATTTGCAGAAAAAAGAGGCCATCATCAGCTACCTCACAACGCTTCTGGAAGAGCCTTGCACAAAGGAAAGACAATGGAAAACAAAAACAGATTTAATCATTGAAAAACAAAAAGAATGGAAGCAAATTGGCTTTGTTCCCAAGGCAAATTCCAACGTGTTGTGGGAGACCTATAAAGAACTTTGCGACCGATTTTTCAAAGAAAAATCATTGTTTTATGAAGGCCTAAAAGAAGAACAGAAAAAAAACAAAAATGAAAAACTGAGTCTGTGCGATAAGGCAGAAGCCATTATTGCCAATGTCACCGACAGCTACGAAGACAAAACCAGAATGCTCACGCAGCTGCAACGCAACTGGAAAAATCTCGGACAAGCGCATCCACGTGACGAACAGAAACTTTGGAAAAAATTTCAAGACACCTGCAACCTCTTTTTTGTTGACTTGCGCAAAACAAAAGACCAAGAAAAAGTAAACTTTGAACAATCATTATCGGGCAAAAAAACATTGCTCGACCAGCTGGCCACCACCACTGCCGAAGCTGATGTATTGACGGTATTAAAGCAATGGTTTTTGCTGGATGGACAAGTGCGCAACCTTTCTTCAGAAATGAATAAAAGTTTCAACGAAAGTATCCATGCCAAACTGATTGCAAGCGGCAAAAGTGCGAGCGAAATTACCAACACAGTGTTCAACGTGCGCTTAGAAGCATACACAGAAATCAACAGTACAGATTTGCTTCAGCGTGAGCTCAACCACTCTAAAGAGCAGGTTACAAAACTCGAAGAAGAAAAAGCGAAATTCGAAAACAACCTCGGATTTTTCAAACACACTAAAAAAGACAACCCTATGCTCATCGACCTTTTAGAGAAGGTAGCCAAGATGACGCAAGATATTGACGTGCACAAAAAACGTCTTTCACAAATCAGAAAATTGCTGAAATAGCGCCACCTACTTATGAAAAAACTGCTCTCTCTATTAATGGCAACATTTTCCATTACTGCTTTCGCTCAAGATTTTGGCGGCTACCTCAGTAGCAATTACGCTGGTGTAAATGGCATTGACTTGCAGCCGGCATCCATTGTTGACAATCGCTACAAACTCGATATATTGCTCTTGGGGGCAAACGTGAGTTTTCAAAACAACTTTTTTCAATTAAAGAAAGGCTTTCTCAATGGCAACATCAGTGACCCTGCCTATCAATCAGACTATGTTGGTTTCAGTAAAATAGCCGAACCTAAATCTCTAGCAATGTCAACCCAAATTTTGGGACCTTCGTTTATGTTTACCATCAACGAAAAACACTCGGTTGCCTTTACTTCAAAAATACGCATGATGATGAACATCGACAATGTGTCGTCTGAACTGCTACAAGCCATGTACACCGGTTACGACAACTACCAACTTTGGGGGAAATCACTACTGCAAAAAGGATTCAACATACAAACCATGGCATGGGCCGAATACGGTTTGAGCTATGGTCGTGAAATCTACAAAACCAAACACCACTATTTTAAGGGTGGCGTGCGACTTAAAATGCTGCAAGGACTTGCCGCCGCACATTTCTATTCCAGCGCCTTGAACATTACTGTTGAAAACGACACTACCTTCTCACTACAAGGCGACAAATTTTCATACGGCCACTCTTCTACGTTAGACAACTTTAGTGGGAGCACCCTCAATCCTTTTGCCGCTGGAAATCCCTTGGGAATTGGCGGAGACCTCGGATTCGTTTACGAATGGAGACCTGGCAGCGAAAAGTATTCCTACGAAATGGACGGGCAGCAAAACCCTTCGCGTGACGAAAATAAGTACAAGCTAAAAATCGGCGCATCCCTCCTCGACCTTGGTGCCATTACCTTTCAGCGCGGAAGCTTCAGCAAAGATTTCATTCCAGTAACCAGTCATTGGAAGGCCAACGAAATTCCCTCAAGTGCCAAGCAACTTGACAGCATTATCAACCAAACCTTCGTTACATTGCCCACCAATCCTAATTATACCGTGAATCTACCAACGGTATTTTCATTGCAGGTTGATTACCATATTTGGAAAACATTTTACATCAACGCCACGCTTTACCAAGCCTATAAGTTTGACAACCTCAGCACAAAAGTGCACGAAATCAGCTCCTACTCTATCGCGCCGCGTTGGGACTACAAATGGTTCGGAATTTATGTTCCCATCAGCTACAACGACTTAGGCATGACGAAAATTGGTGTTGGCGCAATGATAGGCCCCTTCTTTTTAGGAACCAGCAATGTCGGTCCGCTTTTGTATGAAGCGCAAAGCAGTGGCTTAGATTTCTACGCTGGTGTTAAAGTTTCTTCATTGCATTTCAAGAAAAATGACAGCGACGGCGACAAAGTTTCTGACCACATTGACAAATGTATTGACGACAAAGGATTGTGGGCCAATAAAGGTTGTCCCGACACCGACGGAGACAGTATTTCCGACAAGGACGATGCTTGTCCGAAAATACCTGGCTTACGTCAATTCAAAGGTTGTCCCGACACTGACAAAGATGGCATAGAGGACCAAAAAGACGATTGCCCAACGGTATTTGGCCCTAAAGAATTCAATGGCTGTCCCGACAGAGATGGCGATAAAATCATTGACGTGAAGGATTCTTGTCCCGATGAAAAAGGCATCCTCCTTTACCATGGCTGCGCAGACAATGACAACGACTCTATTGTCAATAAATTAGATTCCTGTCCAAACTTGGCCGGCCCACGCTTGCACCACGGTTGTCCTGATACCGATGCCGATGGCACCTACGACCATCAAGACAGTTGCGCAACTGTCGCTGGTCCAAAAGAAAATCATGGCTGTCCATACGGCGATGAAGACCACGATGGTGTGATCGACAAAGACGACGAATGTCCTAAAACAGCTGGCCCAGCTTCAAACAAAGGCTGTCCCGAATTGAAAAAAGAAGAGGAAGAAATTTTAAATACCGCCTTCCAAAATCTTGAATTTGAAACTTCAAAGGCAGTCATCAAAGCGGAATCCTTTGCTTCACTAGATGAATTGGCAGCCTTATTGGTGAAGAAAAATACTTGGAAATTGCGCGCTGCAGGTCACACCGACAATGTAGGCGATGCCAAGAAAAATCTCAAATTATCACAAGACAGAACAGAAGCAGTAGCCAAATATCTGGCAAGTAAAGGTGTTGCCATCACGCGCATCATCGTTGAATACTACGGTGCATCAAAACCTATTGCCGACAACAAAACGCCCGAAGGGAAACAAAGAAACAGAAGGGTAGAAATGAGCGTTGTGTTTGAATAAATGACAAATACGCAGCCACTTACAACACAGCGGAGGCCATGTTTTAATACATTCACCGCTGTGTTTGTTTTTTGGAGCTCGTTGCTCGCCGCACAAAGTGTAGATTCAACACTAACAAAAGCAGCCCCTCAATTTTCAGGACAAATTGCTGTCGTAAAAAACGACAGTCTTATTTTTTCATACACGAGAGGATGGGCAAACTTTCCTTTGCAAATTCCCCTAACGAACGATCACTTGCTGGAGATTGGTGAACTGAGTTCTTTCTTTACGCGAGAAGCGATTGAGCGTTTAGTGGTCGACAAAAAACTTGCCCTTGACTCGGCTGTAGCCCTCTATCTTCCGCAATTCCCTTACCCAAGCATTACTGTGCGTCAGCTGATGAACCACAGTTCGGGCTTACCTTCAAACTATTTAAAACTTTACCACCGCAACGTATACGACGACGAAAGCATCAAGCTAAAAGACAAGGCTAAAAACATAAACAATGCCGACATTTTATCGATATTAAAAAAATTCAAACCCGCTTTAGAATTTACCCCTAGCGAAAAATCTGTGCCCTGCAACACCAATGACATTGTGCTGGCCTACCTCATTGAGGTATTGAGTATGCGCAGCTATGATGACTACATAAACACTTCGCTGAGTGCTGCTTTTCAATCAAAAATTGTCGCCAACAACGATATTGAATATACACCAATGCCGCCCCGCGCCTGGGGACACCGCAAAACAGATTTCGCCACATTGACTGTAGAAGAATCATTGAAAGACCTCGGTTTTCGCTACGAAGACGCCACCACTGGCCACCACCACATTTATGCCAATGCCGAAAATTTAGCGAAGTATTTCGCTGGCAAACAACTTCGCTTCGACAAATATCCTATATCCTACTTTGGCCACGAACCAGGCTACAATGCCACTTTGCGTTTTTACAAAGATTATGTAATTGTGATTTTAATGAACACCAATGACGACAGCGACGCCGCATTGATGCTTAAAGAAATTGAAAAAAGAGCAAAATAATTTCAGACAGCATTTACACCTCAGGCAATCCCTCTTTGAAAAACTTCTCAGAGAAATTAACGAAATACAATTTTTTTGAAGCTCTCGTGATGGCAGTGTACAACCAGCGCAAATATTCCACATCCACCATCTCATCAGTCAAATAGCCTTGCACCACAAAGGCATAGTCCCATTGTCCACCTTGCGATTTATGGCAAGTCACCGCATAACCAAACTTCACTTGCAATGCATTGTAATATGGATTTTTTTTAATCTCTTCTTTAATCTTCGTCTTGTACGAACCTTCAAGTGCGTATTGCGCATAAACGTTTTCTGAAAACTGTTTCGACTGCTCACGGGTTAAAGCCGGTGCATCGGTCATGAGTGTATCCAGCATAATTTTCACCTCAAGTTCAGGCTCACCAGGATAGTCTACCAAACGAATTTGCAAATTCACAAAACGAAAACCATACTTCTCTTCAAACTTGAGTACACGCTCCACATACACCATGTCGCCGTTGGCAATAAATCCGGCTTTAGATTCATCGCCCAGCCAAAAATAATTGTTCTTTACCACCATCAAATAATCACCCGACGATATCTCATCTTCCTGCCAGCGCACACGGTAACGAATTTGTTGGTTGAACTGATTCGCCATTTTGTTAGACCTGCAAATCACAATTGCCTTTTCCACCCCCACCTTGGCATAGGCGTCCGACAACATCTCTTCCACCTCATAACTGCTTACCACAGCTATATCAGGAAAATCGGCAAGTTCAATAGATGGATATCCAGGCAACTTTTCTTTCAGCTGATCCCTTATTTTAGTGGCGTTGTACAAAATTCCCGACAGTGCTGTTTGCCGCACCACCTCCGTAAGTTCATAATCAAAAACACTTAGTCCAATGTATTTTTCTAAATAACTTTTATCGAGCGCCACACTCACGTCCATGCCCACTGGTGGCAGCTGCGCAGTATCACCAATAAATATCAAACGACAATTCTCTCCCGCAAAAACATAGCGCACCAAATCCTCCAACAAACTGCCTCCCTTGGTAACGAAGGAGCCACCGAGTCCGCCCGAATTGGCAATCATCGATGCCTCGTCCACAAAAAAAATCGTGTCTTTGTGACTATTTTTTTGAAGCGTGAAATTGCTTATTCCATCTTTCACCTCATTGAAATAAATCTTTTTGTGCACCGTAAAAGCCGGTCGCTGCGCATAGTTGCTCAGCACCTTAGCCGCGCGTCCGGTGGGCGCCAGAAGCACAGCAGAAATCTTCACTTCCTGAATACTTTTTATAAAGGCACTGATCAACGACGTTTTTCCTGTTCCCGCATAACCGCGCAACACAAAGGTGGGGCGGTGCATGCCGCACTGCAAAAAGTCAATCAACATCGCAATCAACTGCGTTTGTCCCGCCGTTGGCTGATGACCCAAATAGTATGTGATTTTATCTTTCAAAATTAAAACAGAGATAACAGTAATTTAACCTGAAACATTTAGTTTTACCACAAGATCAAGCGTCAGTAAATTATATTGTAAATTTGCACAAACATCATCCGATAGACAAACAATGGAGGCAGAAGTTATCAATAAAGTGAAGGAGCTGCAAATGGTGGACAAGCGCATGCTTCAAATTGCTGCAGAAGAATTGCACTTGCACATAGAAGTAGAAAACGCCTTGATCAAAATGCATTTGTTTGATGTGCGCGACAATGAAGTAGTAGCCTTTGAAACCACCAATCTCCACAATGAATACTACGAATTCGACAACGATAGACTACAGCAATTTTTCAGCGAATCACCCCTGCAACTAAAGCGAAAATTTCAAAAAACAACACTTTCCATTGTTTCAAATAAATACGTTTTGGTGCCAACGGCATTATTCGTGAAAGAAAAAAAATCAGACTACCTCAGCACGAGTTGTGCCATTGGCGAAAACGATGTGGTATTGAGCAAAGAAATAAATTTCATCAATGCCCACGCTGTGTTTGCTGTGCCATTGGCATTAAAAGAAATAATGGATCAACAGTTCAACGGCATACAATATTTACCGCACGTGGTGCCAAGCTATTTGTCTCTGCACAACTTGTTCAAAAGCGAAAAAGAAGCAATTTTGTTCGTCAATATGCACAGTGAATTTTACGACATAGTGCTATTTGAAAAAGGACAACTCAAACTCTTCACCACCCACGCCATTGAAACTACTGAAGATTTTTTATACTACACCTTCTACACTTTGGAGCAGATGAAAATCAGCGCTTCCGACACCCCTGTATTCCTTACCGGAGAGGTAGAAAAAAATTCTGCCATCCACGAAATACTTTTGAAATACTTCAAAAAAAGTTCGTGGATACTGAAATCGAGTCCGTACAAAATGGCTTATGAATTAAACAGCATAAATCCCTATTTTTACTTCTCACATTTCAGTCAATATTTATGCGTATAATCAGCGGACAGTTCAAAGGAAGACGATTTTCACCACCCGGCAATTTACCCATTCGCCCCACTACCGACCAGGCCAAAGAAGCATTGTTCAATATATTCAACAACAATTTTGAATTTGACGGCCTTGCTGTTCTTGATCTTTTTAGTGGCTCGGGAAGCATCACTTTTGAATTCGCATCACGCGGCGTTAGCGACTTAACCAGCGTTGAACAAAACTTCAAATGTTGTGAGTTCATCAAAAGCACAGCCGGCGTTTTAGGCATCACACCCAATGTGATAAAAGCCGATGTTTTTCAATGGGCGCAACAAAACACTAGTCGCAAATTCGATTTAATTTTTGCAGATCCACCCTACGATCTCGAAAATTTAAAAGACCTACCAAAACTGATTTTCGACGCCGGTATCTTAAAAGAAGAAGGCTGGCTCATCGTTGAACACCCCAAGGAAATCAGCTTTAAAGACGAAGCTCATTTTGGGTGGCACAGAGTTTATGGGCATGTGAATTTTAGTATGTTTTCATTGTAAAAAAAATCAGCGAGATTTTCATCTCTTGCACATCCATATTGCAGTTGCCGCTTTCAACTTGATGAACACAGAGGAGGAACAACGAAATCATGAACCCCAGTTATATATTAGCAGAAGGTGAATAAATCCATTAGATTAGTTGAAACATATATGCCGGCTATGAGCAATTGCTCATAGCCGATCGTTAGCGGTAATTCTAAAAGACAAACCAACGACAATGAACAAAATAATAACAAGTTTGACAATTTTATTCCTAACCTCTTTGACAGTTTTTGGACAAGAAAAGAGTATTGGTAAAAAAAATGTTTCAATGACAGTTCAAAACTTCATTCTGAAAAATTACCCGACAGCGAAAAAATTGAAGTATTACAAAGAGCAAGAAAACGGGAAGACATTTATTGAGTGTGAGTTTAAACTTGATAAAGTTGAATACTCTTTAAAATTCCTTGCCGACAGTTTAGTTGAAACTGAAATTTCAATAGAGTTTAGCGACATTCCAACAAATGAACAGCAAATCATAAAAGACAACCTTGACAGTGTATTTACTAAATATAAAGTTTTAGAATGTCAAGAAGTAAATCCCAAAACAAACCCCTTCTATGAAATCAATATAAAGACAAAATCTGGCAATTACTTTGAGTTGTTTTATGACAAATCGGGAAAACTGGTAAAGAAAACGGAACTATTTATCAAACCAATTCCATCTCAATTCTAATGAAAAAAACAGCACTCATAATTGGTTTGATATTCGTTTGCAATATTGGATTTTCTCAGAATTTGACTTTTTACGGTTTACTTCCTGCATTCAATCAAACAGGTAGAATAAGTAAGAAAGTTAATTACAATCTTTTCATTTCAACGACCATTGACTTATTTGATGAAAAAATAAATAGTGTTGAATATCCCGCAACCGACTTGCAATTTTACCTTCAACCAAGCATTATTTATGTTCATTCTCCAAACTTAAATTTTGCAGGCAGTTACACATATCAACGAAACAACCCTTTCAACGGAAATTTTGTAAACGAACATAGGCTTTGGCAACAAGTCATTTTTTCATTGCCCATTTCAAGTGGCAGACTTACAAACCGATTTCGGTTTGAAGAGCGATTTATTGAAAATAAAGTAACGGGTGAATATCCATTTTCAACTCGTGCAAGATACCAAGTAGGGTTTAATATCCCATTGCAAGGGCGGACACTTGACAAACACGAATTTTATTTCAACACTTACAACGAATTTTATTTCAGTCTGACAGGAGCAAAAAATGCAACTTACAGCGAAAATTGGACCTACGCAGGTTGCGGTTACGACTTGGGGAAAATGGGACGACTTGAATTAGGTTATTTGTTTCAGGTTGCAGTTAGAAACGCACAACAAGATTTACGATTTCTAAACCTTGCACAAGTTATGTGGATTACAAATTTTAACTTTCCAAAAAAGAAAAAAGAATAATGAAAACACTACTTGCGGTATTCATAGGTAGCGGACTTGGCGGCTTGACAAGGTTCTTACTTAGCAAGTGGGTTGACAGTTGGCACAACCACCACTTTCCTTTCGGGACTTTTGTTGTTAATATAGTTGCTTGTTTCGCTTTGGGTTTTGTAATCGGACTTGCAGACTACAAACAAATTCTTTCACCGACAGCACGAATATTTTTGGCAGTTGGTTTTTGTGGTGGTTTTAGCACTTTTTCAACTTTCAGCAGTGAAACATTAACACTCTTTCAAAATGGTCATAATACAAGTTTAATACTTTACACTCTTGGAAGTATTATTTTATGCGTTGTAGCGACATTTAGCGGACTTTTAATTGCGGAACGACTATGATGGAAAGAAGAACTACCGCTAACAGGCGTTTGGCAAAAAAGCGGGTTCAGTGCTTAAATGAAACTTTGTGCTTCGTATCAAGTTCAGTGCTGGCAGACAGTTTTGTGCTTCGAAATCCGCTTCTTCGCCAAGCGCCAAAACGTTACCGGTCATGCTAGGATGACAACCGACTATTAACAATTAGGGAGTCATGGGGACAGACCCCAACTCATGGACCCCAACTCAGGAAACCCAATATCCATCAGCACTCATTTTTTAGGCTCGATTTTTTACGCATTTTCAGCGTTGTTAAATTCCAACATAAATGATGTCAAAAAAGGATAAAAAAATGCTGATAATTATGACATCGATCCTGTCATCGAACCAATTTTTCATATTTCCGTACTAGGCCTAAAATCAATCTACAATGAGAGAAGTATATATCGTTTCAGCTGTTCGCACACCACTCGGAAGTTTTGGTGGCGCTTTGTCAAATACAGCAGCAACAAAATTGGGCGCCATTGCCATTAAAGGCGCGCTAGATAAAATAAATTTAGATCCAAAGTTGGTGCAAGAAGTGTACATGGGAAATGTACTGCAAGCCAATGTTGGTCAAGCTCCCGCGAGGCAAGCGGCGATTTTTGCAGGCCTCAGCAATACTACTCCCTCGACCACCGTCAATAAAGTTTGCGCGTCGGGAATGAAGGCCATCATGCTCGCCGCTCAGTCGATTATGCTGGGCGACAACGACATTGTGGTTGCAGGCGGCATGGAAAACATGTCAGCAGTGCCCTACTACCTCGACAAAGCCCGCTTTGGCGCAAAGTTGGGCGACGCTAAAATGATTGACGGACTCGTGAAAGACGGACTTACCGATGCATACAACAACTTACACATGGGCAACGCCGCAGATATGTGCGCCAAAGAATGTGGCATCAGCCGCGAAGCACAAGATGCCTTCGCCATTGAATCGTATGCACGCTCAGCAAAAGCGTGGAAAGAAGGAAAATTCAGCAACGAAATTGTGCCTGTTGAAATTCCGTCCAAAAAAGGAGAATCCACTTTCGTTAAAGAAGATGAAGAATATACCAACGTTAAAATCGATAAAATACCAACCCTCCGCGCTGTGTTCGATAAAGAAGGGACGGTAACTGCTGCCAATGCCTCTGCGCTCAATGACGGCGCAGCGGCGCTCGTACTTATGAGTAAAGAAAAAGCAGAAGAATTGGGCATTAAGCCATTGGCAAAAATTGTAAGTTTCGCTGATGCAGCGCATGCTCCAGAATGGTTTACCACAGCACCATCTGTAGCATTGCCCAAAGCATTGGAGAAGGCAAAATTAAAAATAAACAACATTGATTATTTTGAATTGAACGAGGCTTTTTCTGTGGTGGGATTGGTCAACATTCAAAAAATGGGATTGGATGCCGCAAAAGTAAACGTCAATGGTGGCGCGGTATCACTGGGGCATCCGCTGGGTTGCTCAGGTGCACGTATCGTGGTAACACTCATCAACGTACTGCAACAAAACAACGGAAAATTGGGCGCAGCAGCCATTTGCAATGGCGGCGGCGGTGCATCGGCTATTGTCATTCAAAATATGGCTTAGCACTACAAAATCACATATATTTTTCTGAAAAAGTTGCTGTTTCAAAACAGCTTCAACCAATTAAATACAGCAACACCTCGAAAAAAAAGAGGAGCGAAATTTCGCTCCTCTTTTTTTATTTTGTCTCTCCTTCTTTTTCTTTCTGCTTCAGTTTATCTTCTTCGTCTTGAAGCTTCTTTAATATTTTAGCTTCCTTTTCTTTGCGCAGGCGCTCGCGCTCGATGCGCTCCAACTCTTCTTTGTCCTTAAGCTCCTGCAACTTTTTTTCCTGACCACTCAAACCCGATTCTGCCTTTTTTATTTCCTCTTCGTACTGTTTTTTTCGAGCCTCCTCCGCTTTTTTCTTTGCCGCTTCCACGGCTATCTTTTCATCTGCAATTCTTTTTTCTTCCGCCTCCTTATCCTTTTTCGCTTTTTCTTCAGCATCAGCCTTTGCCTTTTTCTCGGCTTCAAATTTCGCTTTCATTTCGCGCTCCGTTTGTTTTTGAGCATCTCTAAACTTTTGCGCTTCTATGCGAACACGAATTTTCTCTTGCTCCTCCAGCAATTTGCGCTGGTAATCTTCTTCTTCTTTCTTCGCCTTCAGCTTTGACTCCTCCTTGAACTTGGCGATCTTAGCTTTCAGTTCAATTTCCTTTTTTTGAATTTCCTTCAATTTCTGAGCTTCCTCTGCACTGCGTTGCTTGCTGTCGACCAACTGTTTTTCCTTTTCCATTTTAGCCGTCAACTTCTTCAACTCTTTCTCTTTTCGCTTGCGCGCCTGCTCTTCTGTTTCTTGTTTGTTTTGATCGATACTGTTTTTATCTAAATCACTTTGGATTTTTTTCTTCGCTTCATCGTATTCGCGCAACTTACTCATTCTATCTTGCGCGGCCTGCTCCGCCAATTGCATTTGCTTTTCAATCTTTAATTTCTCCTTATTGAACTGCTCTTGATCGCGCTCACTTTGTTTGCTTTGTTGATCAATCTTGCCCTTGTATTTATTTTCAATGGCATTCAGCTTTTGCTGCTCTTTTATTTGCTGCGCCTTTAGTTTTTCCTGCTTTTCAACTTCCTTCTTCGCCAATTCCGCCTTGTACACTTCTTGCTTTCTGGCAATTTCATCTTTCTTGGCCTGTAGAGCTTGCTCCTCTTTTATTTTTTTGAGTTGCAAGGCCAAATCTGCTTTGCTTTTTTCATCGGCCTTTTGCTTTGCTTCGTCTTCTACCCGCGCCTGCTCTGCCAATTGCACTTTCTTTGCTTGCTCAACTTCCTTTTGTTTTTTGAGTTGCAAATCAAATTCCTTTTTCTTTTGTTTTCGTTCCGCTGCTTTCTTTTGTTCTTCCTCTTTCAATTGCTTCTTTTTTGCAGCAGCTTCTTTTTTGAAATTTGAGCTTTGCGCCTGCGCTGCTGCAGGACACAAAAGCGCCGAAGCAATCAACATTGCTAAAACCACAAAACGATAGTTGAAAATAGTTTTCATTTTAAACCAAAATTTAAAATTAAACGATGCATAGTCTCTCATATTACAAAAATACCATATACTCCACTTCACGCCACAATATTGCTTGATACTTATCAACATACAACAATTAAAAAAACCAACGCTACGCCCCTGAAATTAGAAAAATCTACTACTTTAGCAAACGCACAAATGAAAGCAAAATAACAATGGAAATTGAAAACACAAAAACCAGCAGAAACACATACATGATCGTTGTTGTAGCCGCATTGGGCTATTTTGTTGACATATACGACTTGGTACTTTTTGGCGTGGTGCGCAAAGCAAGTTTAACCGAACTGGGTCTCAACCCTGATCAAATCAAAAACATAGGCGAACAATTGCTCAATTGGCAAATGGCGGGCATGCTACTTGGCGGAATTTTTTGGGGGATTTTAGGCGATAAAAAAGGCCGACTGTCTGTTTTATTCGGATCAATACTCACCTATTCTTTAGCCAACATTGCCAACGGATTTGTTGACAGCGTGCCCATGTACGCCGTGTTGCGTTTTTTAGCTGGTGTTGGACTTGCAGGTGAATTGGGAGCAGGCATTACCCTTGTTTCAGAAACCATGCACAAAGACAAAAGAGGTTACGGCACCATGATAGTAGCAACGATAGGCGTATTTGGCGCTGTTGCTGCCGGACTAACCGGCGAACTAATTGACAACTGGCGCTATTCGTATTTCATTGGTGGCGCAATGGGCTTATTGCTGCTCTTACTGCGCATGGGTATTTTTGAATCGGGCATGTATTCGCATGTCGCCACAAGCAATGTAAGTAAAGGCAATTTCTTTTCTCTTTTTACTTCTCGAAAAACAGCATATAAATATTTCAGCATCATTGCCACCGGATTGCCAATTTGGTATGTGATGGGGGTGTTGGTGACCTTTTCTCCAGAAACGGCAAAGGCAATGGGAATGACAGAATTACCAAAAGCTGGAACGGCAGTCACCTTCGCTTTTGCCGGACTCACCGTGGGCGATTTCCTCAGCGGAATGATTAGCCAGATGATTAAAAGCAGAAAAAAAACAATCTTTTTGTTTCTTACATTAACCTTTTTGTGTGTATGCGTATATTTTCTTTTTGCAAAAGAATCGCTGACTGCATTTTACACGATCACTTTTTGCCTCGGTTTGTTTACCGGATACTGGGCCGTTTTCATGAGCACTGCTTCAGAGCTTTTCGGCACCAACATTCGCTCAACGGTGACCACCACTGCGCCTAATTTTGTGCGCGGATCATTGATACTTACAACGCTGCTGATTGGGTTTTGCAAAAGCATGTTGGGCTTCACTGCCATCAATGCCATTATGATAGTGGGCGTTGTGATTTTCGCAACATCTTTTATTTGTCTGCGCAACGTAGAAGAAACTTTTGGAAAAGATTTAGATTTTATTGAAGAATAAAATCGGCTACCAGGTATTGTTCAAATCCTTTTTTTCATAGCGATGACCGCGTTGCACGAAGTTTGTCGCATCTTGTTTCGTGCTCAATTGCTTCTTGTTAAAAAGGCGATACAACAGCGCCAAGGGTGTTAGGCACACAAAAAACACTACAATAAGCACCACCTTTGATACCACAAAACCCATCGCTTCCCCCAGCTGCAGCCATAACCGAGCAAGCCATTCATCACCTTTCAAAGAAAAAAACGACAATAAAAAAAGTGCCCCACCGATGACATACAAAGCTATTCCTGAAAAATAAGTCGCACTGTAAAATTGACTTACAACTAAGAGCGCAGCCAAAATCATTTGCGGAAGCAAATTCAAAGCGAGCAAAAATACAGCGCAAAGCAAAAAGAAATGGACATGTAAAACCGCACTAAGCGCCAATTTATCAGCCAACCATAGTTGCAGTAACAAGCAAGCAAAAGCCAATGTAGCTAAAGTTTCTGCCGTTTTACTTTTATCAAATTTCATTTTCATTGTTCTAAAACAAAGTATACACAAAAGGAGCTGCAGCGCTGCCTCCACCAAAAACCAAAAGCAGCCCCAAGAGCAATAAAATCAACACCATCGGCAGTAGCCAAAACTTTTTTCGCTCCCTTAAAAACAACCAGAAATCTTTTAAAAACTCCATCTTTTTTAATCTAAAACATATTCATTTTTCCATTCCACAACTTCCTTCCAAAGAGGCTGCTGACGCTTGTCGAAAACACAATTACCGATCACTAAAAAATCCATTTCCGTGCGCATCAAACACTGGTAAGCATCTTCAGCACTGCACACCAAAGGTTCACCGCGCACATTAAAACTTGTGTTTACCAATACCGAACATCCTGTTTTTTGTTTAAAAGCCTGCAGCAATCGCCAAAATTTTTCGTTGCTGTCTTTGTGCACAGTTTGAATGCGCGCCGTACCATCAATATGCGTAATGGCCGGTAAATCTGAATGTTGTTGCTGCAATTTTGCCTTCATGTCAAAAGCTAGGTCGCTGTCATCAGTTGGAAAACAGCGTGATTTTTTCAAGGAATGCACAAACATCATGTAGGGCGATGCGCCCGAAAACTCAAAGTATTCAGCGACATCTTCGGCCAAAACAGAAGGTGCAAAGGGCCTGAAACTCTCTCTGTATTTGATACTTAAATTCAATTTTCGTTGCATTTCGGGATTTCGGGGATCGGCCAAAATACTGCGGTTGCCGAGGGCGCGAGGCCCAAATTCCATTCGTCCCTGCTGCCATCCCACTACTTTTCCATCAGACAAATAAGTAGCGACGAGGTTGGTCAATTCAACAAAACTCGAAAATTTGCTAAAAACAGCAGCGTGCCGTTTGGCCATTTTTTCAATTGAGCGATCACTTGCCTCAGGTCCCAGCGCAGCACCTTGCATCGCATCAGCCTGCGTTGTATCTATTGTTCTTTCATTTTCAAAATAAATGTACTGCGCTGCCAAAGCTGCACCCAAAGCACCCCCTGCATCACCCGCTGCAGGCTGCACAAAGTAATTCGCAAATATTTTTTGCTCCTGTATTTTGCCGTTTGCCACACAATTCAACGCCACTCCGCCTGCCATACAAAGATTGTCAGAGCCCGTCAAGCGCTTCGCCTCATGCGCCATTTTCAGCACAATTTCTTCGGTCACCTGCTGAATGGCTGCTGCCAGATCACAATGCTGCTGCGTTATTTCGGCCTCAGCTTGCCTGCGCAAAAAGCCAAAAAGTTTCGCCCATCGGCGGTCGGGCACCATGCGCAAACCTGTTGCATAGCTGAAATATTTTTGATCCAAAGCAATCGAACCATCTTGCTTAACATCGACCAAAACATTTTTTATTTTTTGCACAAAGTCTTTCACTTGCGCTGAATCTCTGCTGCCATAAGGAGCTAAGCCCATGACTTTGTATTCTCCCGAATTCACTTTGAAGCCCAAAAAATAAGTTACTGCGGAGTACAGCAAACCCACTGAATGCGGAAAATGCAATTCTTTGAGTACGGTAATGTCTTTCCCTTTGCCATGGCAAATAGATGCGGTTGCCCATTCGCCAACGCCATCAATCGTTAAAATTGCAGCTTCAGCAAAAGACGATGGATAAAATGCACTGGCAGCGTGAGAAAGATGGTGTTCAGGAAAAAGCAAACGCAGCTTTTTTCGCTTGTATTCCTCCACCTTTTCCAATTCATCTCGGATCAATTTTTTCAAAAACATTTTCTCTTTGATCCACACCGGAATAGAGGTCACGAAAGAAGCCAAACCTCGCGGCGCAAAACCATAGTAGGTTTCAAGTAAACGCTCAAATTTCAGCAGCGGTTTGTCGTAAAAAACCACCGCATCCAGCTCGTCTAGCGCTAGCCCCGCCTCTTCCAAGCAATAGCGAATGGCTTGTACTGGAAAAGAAGGATCGTGTTTTACTCGACTGAAACGCTCTTCTTGAGCCGCAGCAACAATGACACCGCCAACCACAACAGCCGCTGCAGAATCATGATAAAACGCTGATATCCCTAGTATTTTCATGAGCTTCTTTTCATACCGCAAGATAATATTAATGTTTTTCCATTTAATTGCGCCATTTATCCCCGCCTTCTTTAGAAAAGAACGAGTGAATTGTTTATTTTCGCTCAAATTCTCGACGAATGAAAGTTTTAAAATTTGGCGGAACATCAGTTGCTTCCGCAGAAGCCATCAAAAAAACAGCAGCAATTGTCCTTGACAAAAGCAAGCGCCAC